>JACCEB010071932.1_pt1 | contig 59456 bp, 53 predicted proteins | sample 7454761 | NCBI WGS metagenome assembly JACCEB01 (sample SAMN15323454, study PRJNA562643) | freshwater metagenome | isolation source: river surface water | place: USA:Blue River Watershed | collected 2017-08-18
GGTGCCTGGGCGGCGGGCGTCGCCGCCACCGGAGCCGGCGCCGACGCGGGAGCCGCGTCGCGGCCGCCGAGCTGCGCGCGGAGCCGCGCGAGCAAAGTGTTCGCTTCCGCGAGCTGGGCCGCGGACAGCTGCTGCGCGACGAGATCGCGGCCGACGGGCTTGGCCCCGTTGTCCACGGCGAGCGAGAGCCACGCAAAGGCTTCGAGCAGGTTGGCGGCCACGCCGCGGCCCTCGGCCAGCAGGATGCCGAGGTTGTTCTGCGCCGGCGCGAAATTCTGCTGCGCCGCCGCACGGTAAAACACCGCCGCCGCCGCCGGATCCGCCGCCGATCCGCGGCCTTCCTCGAGCATCAGCGCGAGATTGTATTGGGCCCGCGCGTAGCGCAGCGCCGACGCCTCGCGATACCAACGCTGCGCGGCAGCCTCGTCCTTCGCCAAGCCCCGCCCGGTCTCATACGCCAGCGCGAGGTTGTATTGTGCCTCGGGCACGCGCCGGTCGGCCGCCTGCCGGAACCACAGCGCCGCCTCGAACGGATCCTCCCGCACGCCGATGCCGTTGGCATACATGTTGCCGACGTTGAACTGCGCCGGGGCAAAGCCCTGCTCGGCCGCCTTCAGGTAATTCCGGAATGCCGTCGGCATGTCGGCCGGCACGCCGCGCCCGAGCTCGTGCATCATGCCGAGGTTGAAATACGCGGCCGCCAGCCCGCGCTCGGCCGCGCGCTGGTAGAGCTGCAGCGCTTCCGCCGGATTCGGCGCGACGCCCTGCCCGTTCGCGTAGGCGTTGCCCAACGCGTTGAGCGCCTCCGCGTCGCCCTGCTCCGCCCGCGCCCGGATCGCGGAGAGGTCCACCTGGGCGGGCAACAAGGTGGCGCCGTTGCCGGCACCAAGCGCCACGAGTGCCGCCGCGAGCAACGCCCGGTTTTTGCGGGAGATCAGAGGAGTCGAGCGGAGCCCGGCTGGTTTTGGCACGAGGAAGTTTTAAGTAGAATTCCGGAAGCGGGAGCAAGGCGCATCAGGTCGTCGCCGCCGGAGGGGAAACGATCCGGCACGGCAGCAATGCCGCGTCCTGCATACCATGGATGATTTTCTTATCCGGCGGACAAAACGTCGCCAACGCGCCCGTCAGCCGGGGCTTGCCGTCCACGAGGAAATAGTAGGGGCACAGCCGCAGCCGGCCATCCACCTCCTGCGCCACGGGCGTGCCGGCCGGGTTACCCGCTGCCGGACGGAACACCGGATGCCGCGCCCGCCGCGGTTTCCGATAGGTCTGGAGCACATGGAGATTGCCCGGCGCCAGCTCGATCGCGCGCTCGACGCCGTGCTGCCATTCTTCCCGCGAACAATCACTGCCGAGCACCACGCTCCGCGCGCCCCAGGCGGTCTCATGGTAACCGCTGATCTTGATGATCAGATCGCGTTCCTTCTGCGACGCGTTCGTGAGGTCGCGCCAGTCGTTGAGCGGCCGGCCGGCGGCCCGCGGACCGTCGAGCACCGCACCGGGCGGCAGCGGCGCGGGATCCATGATCCACGACGGGGGAATCAGCGTGCGCAGCAGCTTCAGCGCCCGGCCGCTGAGCGCCTCGACCCAATAATCCTGCAGCAGGTGATGATGGAAGAGCGCGAGCGCGAGCTTCTCCTCCTGAAACGGCCGCATCGGCGGCGCGACCGCCACTTCGCCCGCCTGCCACGCCTCGAAGATGAACCGCTGCGTGCGGATGTTCTCCAGATCGAACAGCTCGAAGAAACGATAGAGCACATCGATCTTCTCGGGGTTCCCCTCGATGTCGAAGAACAGCGCGTTCTCGAGCGGGAAGATCTCCTCCGGTGCGAGGCAGAACACGCGTTTGCCCTGCAGCTGCAACTGGAGCGCGAGCCACTGCATCTCCGGCCGGTAAGTCGCCGCCTCGTCGCTCACGACCAGCGCGATCGCGGGGTTCCGCGCCCCCGGCCGCAGGGCGGCGAGGCTGGCGTGGAAGTGCCGGATCATCGCGTCGCCGTGACCCAGGATCGTCGGGTCGTTTTCGCCGCCGTAGAGCCGGTTGAGAAACGCGGTGAGGCCGATGCCGCCGGGCACGGAATCGAGTTCCGTGAGCACGAAGCCCTCGTCGGTCAGCAGCAGATCCGGCCGGAGCACGGTGGGAAACGCGCCGCGATTCTTGGGCTCGCGCGCGTGGGCCACGAGCGCGGGCGGTTTGCCGCGGTCGAGGTAATCCGCGACCCAGGGCGCAAGCAGCGGTTTGTTGCGCAGGAGATTCTTGCCCGCCGCCGCGCGGAGGTAGAGCGACTCCAGCGCTTGATGAAACTCGAAGCACGCGACCCCGATCGCCTCCAGCTGCGCCACCTGATCCGGCGTCAACGGCCACGCCTCGGGCGAGAGCTGCCAGGTCTTGGCCTCGAAGAGCGGCTGCGCTGCGAGCGCGCCGTGGATCTGTCCGTAGGTCAGGCTCATGGGCGGGCGGAAGGTGGATTGCGGATTTGGGATTGCGGATTGCGGAGGCCGGGAGCCGGACGGCGCGAGTGCAGATGCCGTCGGCAGCAGAATTACCCCGTGCAGGCTTCGGGTGTTCCAATCCGCGATCCCCGATCCGCAATCCCCATTCTCCTCACTCCTCCATCTGGATCTCCTTGTTGCGGTGCCGCGGACAGCCGGCGCGCAGCCAGGCGTTGACGAAACGGTCGAGGTCGCCGTCGAGCACGCCCTGCGTGTCGCTGGTGCTCACGCCGGTGCGCAGGTCCTTCACCATCTGGTAGGGCTGCAGCACATAGCTGCGGATCTGGCTGCCCCACCCGATTTCGCCCTTTTCGCCGTAGAACTTGTCCATCTCGGCGCGCTGCTCGTCCTGCTTCTTTTCATACAGGCGCGACTTCAGCACGTTCAACGCGGTGGCGCGGTTCTTGATCTGCGAACGCTCGTTTTGGCACACCACGACGATCCCGCTCGGGATGTGCGTGAGGCGCACGGCGGAGTCGGTCGTATTGACGCCCTGACCGCCCTTGCCGGAGGAGCGATACACGTCGACCCGGATCTCGTTCTCCGGGATCTCGATGTTGATCTCCTCGTTGACCTCCGCGATCACGTCGATCGCGCAGAACGACGTGTGCCGGCGCTTGTTGGCGTCGAACGGCGAGATGCGCACCAGCCGGTGCACGCCGCGCTCGGCCTTGGCGTAGCCGTAGGCGTTCTCGCCCTTGATCAGGATCGTGGCCTTGGTGATGCCCGCCTGGTCCCCGGCCTGCACATCCTGCACCTCGAGCGAGAAACCGCGGCGCTCCGCCCAGCGCGAATACATGCGGAAAAGCATGTCGGCCCAGTCGTTCGACTCCGTGCCGCCCGCGCCGGACTGGATCGAGAAGATGGCGTTGTTCTTGTCGAACTGGCCGGTGAGGAACGACGCGATCTCGAGTCCGTCGAGTTCCTTGACCATCGCCTCGACCTGCGACTCGAGCTCCGCCGCGTAGAGCTCGCGCTCCGCGCCGGTGGCGGCCTCGACCAGCTCGACCATGACCGCGACATCCTCGACCTTCTTGTGGAAGGCCACGACCGGGAGCACGGACTTCTTCAGGCCGTTGAGCTTCGCGATGTGCTTCTGCGCGCGCTCGTTGTTGTTCCAGAAATCAGGCGCGCCCTGCTGCGCCTCCATCGCCTCGATCTCACGCTGCTTTTGTTCGCAGTCAAAGAAACCTCCATAGATGGCCGGCGCGCTTCTTGATGTTTTCGATGTGATTGAAGGTCTCGGGAGCGATCATTGGAAAGTGGGTGACGGACGAGCCAACGAAGCTTCCCGCAAAGCACAAGGCCGCATTGGGTCCGGCGCGACCGGCGCCCCGTGAATTTCGGCTGAGAAAAACGATCGCGTGTAATTTCGCGCCGCGGATTCGTTACCCTCTCCCAACACGGAACACATTGCCGTCTTTCCTCCTCCCGCCCTAGCTCCATTCCGCTCATGGACCCTCGTGCGCCAGCCGCCCGTCCGAGGCAGTTCGAAACCACCCGTTGGAGCCTGATCGTCCGGGCTCGCGGCGGAGATGGTGCCGCGCGCACCGCGCTCGAGGCGCTGTGCGGCGCGTATTGGTTTCCCCTGTATGCCTTCGTGCGCCGCAACGGCTACGCCCAGCACGACGCCGAGGACCTCACGCAGGCGTTCTTCTCGCACGTCCTCTCGAGCGAGCTGATCTCCCGCGCCGTGCCGGAGAAGGGCCGCTTCCGCAGCTTCCTGCTCGTCTCGCTGCGCAACTTCATCGCCAAGGAACACGTCCGCCAGAACGCCCAGCGCCGGGGCGGCGGCGTGCGCGCGCTGGACTTCGACGAATCCGCCGCCGAGGCCCGCCTCCACGCGCTCGGCCCCGCGGCACTCTCTCCCGCCGCCCAGTTCGAACGCGACTGGGCGCTCACGCTCCTCGAGCAGGCGCTCGACCGGCTCGAGGCCGAGCAGCGCGCCATGGGCAAGGCCGCCGTCTTCGCCCGCCTGCGCCCGCTGCTGCGCGGCGGGCCGGAACGCGGCGACTACGACACCCTCGCCCAGGAGCTCGGCATCGCCCGCGGCACCCTCGCCGTGACGGTGCACCGGCTCCAGCAACGCTACCGCGCCCTCGTGCGCGCCGAGATCCTGCACACCCTCGCCGACCCGGCCGACCTCGACGACGAACTCCGGCATCTCTTCTCGATCCTCCAATCCTGAGCCCCGCCTTTCCCCTTCCGCCTTTCCCCTTCCACCTTCCACCTTTCGCCTTTCGCCTTCCGAGATCCGCCCTCCGCGCCATGACCCTCCCCTGCCCGACCTGCCAGGCACCGCTCGATCCCCGCGTGCTTGGCGGCCTGTGCCCGCGCTGCACGTCGTCATGGTTGCTGGAGGATGCGCCCGGCCCCGCGGCACCGCCCCGAGCGACCGTCTCCGGCCTGCCCCTGCGTGTGCTCGGCGACTACGAGCTGCTGGAGGAGCTCGGCCACGGCGGCATGGGCACCGTCTACCGCGCACGCCAGCGCAGCCTCGATCGGATGGTGGCGTTGAAACTCATGCACTCGCCGCTCCTCGCGAGCCGCGATTACCAGCATCGTTTCCTCCGCGAAGCCCGGCTCGCCGCCAGTCTGCGCCACCCGGGCATAGTCGCCATCTACGACCTCGGGAAAATCGAGGACACTCCCTACTTCACGATGGAACTCGTCGAGGGCTCGAACCTCGACCAACTCCTCGCCGAGGGGCCCGTCCCGCCCGCGCGCGCCGCCGAACTCGCCATGATCGTCGCGCAGACCGTCGCCTACGCGCACGAACACGGCATCGTGCACCGCGACCTCAAGCCCGCAAACGTCCTGCTCGACCTCGACGGCCGGCCGAAGGTCGCCGACTTCGGGCTCGCGAAAAACCTCGCCGTCGCGCCGCACGACGCCACGCAGCTCGGCATGCTGCTCGGCTCGCCCGCGCACATGGCGCCCGAACAGGCCGCCGGCGACACCTCCGGGCAACCCGCCGTCGACATCTACGGCCTCGGCGCCCTGCTCTACCACCTGCTCACCGGCCGCGCCCCGCACGTCGCCGCCTCGCTGCCCGAGATCCTGCGCAAGGTCGCGGAGGTGCCCGTCGTGCCGCCGCGGGAACTGGATCCCGCGATCCCCGAGCCGATCGATGCGATCGTGCTGCGCTGCCTCGCCCACCAACCCGCCGCCCGCTACCGCTCCGCGGGCGATGTGGCCGCGGACCTCGCGCGTTTCCTCAACCACCAGCCGGTGCAGGCGATGGAGGGCCGCGACTCGGGCTCGCCGTTTATCCTCGATGCCGCCAACCCGCGGCTCCGCGCCTACGACCTGTTTCTCCAGGCCCTGCAGATCCAGGACGCCCGCGGCCTCGTCGCCCACTCGCTGGATGAGGTCGAGCTGCTGCTCACGGATGCGCTCCGGCTCGATCCGCGACTCGCCCGCGCCCACCTGCTGATGTCGGAGATCCAGCTCGCCTACTACTTCGTCGGCTTCGACCCGTCCCCCGCGCGTCTGCGCCGGGCCGAGGAATCGCTCGGCGCCGCCGACCGGCTCGGCGCCGAGATCTCCGAGATCACGCGGATGCGCGGCTTCCTGCTCTACTGGGGGAAACGCGACCACATCGCCGCCGCGCGCGCGTTCGAGCACAGCGTGCGCGCCATGCCCAACTGCGCCGATGCCCACTACAATCTCGCCCTGGTGCTGCGCCGCTCGGGCAGCTGGCGCGAGGCGTTGGAGCGTTTCGATCGTGCGCGCCAGCTCGATCCGCGCAATCCCCGGATCGCCCGCGAGACGGCGTTCACCCTCGAGATGGTGCGCGACTACGCCGGCGCCCTCGAGGTCTTCGAAGTCCAGCGGCGCGCCTCGCCGCAGGATCCGATGGTCCTTACCCACACCGCGACCACGCAGCTCTGCCTCGACCGCGATCTCGACCGCGCGATCGCCGCGCTCGCGCACCTCACGCCCGACGACGAGGGCCTGATCGCCAGCTGGGTGAGCCTGCTGCACGCCTGGCGCGGCGACCCGACCGGCGCCATCGCCGCGCTGCCGCCGCTCCGGGCCGAGCGCGGGGTGCCGCTCGCCGAGGAACTGCTGCTGCATGCGCGGATCCGCCGGTTCGCCGGCGATCCGGCGTGGCAGCCGCTCGCCGAGCGCGCGCGCACCGCCATCCTGCCGGAAACGCAGGGCGACCACGCCGGTGTCGCCTTTCCGCTCATGCTCCGCGCGCAGCTCGATGCCCTCCTCGGCCGCACCGCCGAGGCGCTGCAGGCCGCCGACCGCGCGGTGGCACTCCGGCCCATGACGCACGATGCCGTCCTCGGCGCCTCGCTGAGCGGCGCGACGCTGATCCGCCGCGAGCCCGGCCGCCTCGCGGTCCTCGCCCTCGCCGGCGAGACGGAGCGGTTCTTCGCCGAGCTCGCCCAGCGCATCAACCTCCCCGGCTGCATCGATCCCCTGCTGCTCGAACTCGATCCCACGTTTGCGCCGCTGCGCGCCGATCCGCGTTTCGGCCCGTTGCTCGACTCGGCCCGCTCGCCCCTCGTCGTCGGCGCGGCCTGACCCGCCGCGCCGGACGCCACGCAGCCTGCGCGGCGCAACCGCTTATCCGCGCAGCTGGCCCGCGGCCTTCTCCGCCTGGTAGCTCGCGAAGGTGCGCTCGATGCCTTCGCGCAGCCCGATCCGCGCCCGCCAGCCGAGCGCGCTCAGGCGCGAGACATCCATGAGTTTCCGCGGCGTGCCGTCCGGCTTCGTCGCATCCCACGTGATCCGGCCCGGGAAGCCCGTCACGGCGGCGACCGTCTCGGTCAGCTCCCGGATCGTCACATCCGTGCCCGTGCCGACGTTGATCCAGTCCGGCGGATTCCCGAGACGCAGGAGAAACGCGCACGCGTCGGCGAGATCGTCCACGTGGAGAAACTCGCGCTTCGGCGCACCGGTGCCCCACGCGACCACCTCCGGCCGGCCGGCCGCGCGCGCCTCGTCGAAACGCCGGATGAGCGCCGGCAGCACGTGCGAATTCTGCGGGTGGTAGTTGTCGCCCGGGCCGTAGAGATTCGTCGGCATCGCGGAGTGGAACAGGACGCCGTATTGCTTCCGGTAATACTGGCAGAGCTTGAGCCCGGTGATCTTGGCGATGGCGTAGGCCTCGTTGGTCGGCTCGAGCGGACTCGTGAGCAGCGCCTCCTCCTGCATCGGCTGCGGGGCATGCTTCGGGTAGATGCACGAGCTGCCGAGAAACAGGAGGCGCCGCACGCCGTGGCGGTAGGCCGAGTGGATCGTGTTGGCCGCGATCGCGAGGTTGTCGAAGAGGAACTCGGCCGGATAGGTGTTGTTGGCGTGGATGCCGCCGACCTTGGCGGCGGCGATGATCGCGACGTCCGGCTTTTCCCGGGCGTAGAAGGCCTCCACCGCGGCCTGACTCGTGAGGTCCAGCTCGCGCCGCGTGCGCAGCAGCAACTCGACGCCCGCCTCACGCCCAAACCGGCGCACGAGCGCGCCGCCGACCATGCCGTTATGTCCTGCGATGAAGAGCTTCATGTTGTGACCGACTTCCAAGGGTGAACCGACGCCGGGGCACGGCAAGCGCCGCCCCCACGCGCCCGCCGCCGCGGCGGCAAATTCCGCTTACGGCTTCGGCAAGGCCGCGATCTGCGCCTCGCGTTTCGCGAGCTCGAGGTCGGCTTCGACCATGATCTTCACGAGCTCCTTGAATTTCACCTTGGGCTCCCAGCCGAGCTGCCGTTTCGCCTTCGCGGGATTGCCGATCAGCAGCTCGACCTCCGCCGGCCGCTCGTAGCGGGCGTCGTATTTCACATGCTTCTCCCAATCGAGGTTCAGGAGGCCGAAGGTTTCCTGGATGAATTCGCGGACCGTGTGTGTCTCGTTCGTCGCGACCACGTAGTCGTCGGGTTTCTCCTGCTGGAGCATCACCCACATCATCTCGACGTATTCTTTCGCATAGCCCCAGTCGCGGCGGGCATCGAGGTTGCCCATGTAGAGCGCATCCTGGAGCCCCAGCTTGATGCGGGTGGCGGCGCGCGTGATTTTCCGCGTCACGAACGTCTCGCCGCGCCGCGGGCTCTCGTGGTTGAAGAGGATGCCGTTGGAGGCATGGAGATGGTAGCTCTCGCGGTAGTTCACCGTGAGCCAGTAGGCATACATTTTGGCGCAGCCGTAGGGCGACCGCGGCCAGAACGGCGTCGTCTCCGTCTGCGGCACCTCCTGCACCTTGCCGAACATCTCGGACGAGGACGCCTGGTAGAACCGGCATTTCTTCACCAGCCCGGCCTCGCGGATCGCCTCGAGGATGCGCACCGCGCCCACGCCCACGACGTCGCCCGTGTATTCCGGAATGTCGAACGACACCCGCACGTGCGACTGTGCGCCGAGGTTGTAGATCTCGTCCGGCTGGAGCTCGTAGAGCAGCTTCACCATCTGCACGGAGTCGGCGAGGTCGCCGTAATGCAGGAACAGCTTCACGCCGTTCACGTGCGGATCGCGGTAAAGGTGGTCGATGCGGCTCGTGTTGAACGTCGACGCGCGACGGATCACGCCGTGCACCTCGTAGCCTTTGGCGAGGAGCAACTCCGCGAGATACGAACCATCCTGTCCCGTGATGCCGGTGATGAGGGCTTTCTTCATGCAGTGAGCCGGACGCTACGCAGCCGCGGCGGCGGCGGGCAAGCTCACCGACGCCGGACGCGTCCCGTCGGGCGACGCCCGATGCCGCCGCCCGTGAAAAGTCCGGGGCCCCGCCGCTGCGCTCAGCCCGCGAGTCGCGCCGCCGCGCCCGCCTCGTAGCGCTCGATCCAGGCCCGGTGCCAGGGGCCGAAGTCCCCTGCCTCCAGGTGCGCCCGCGCGTGCGCCATCAGATCGAGGAAGAAATGCAGGTTGTGGATCGTGAGCAGCGTCGGGCTCAGGATCTCCCCGGCGAGCGTGAGGTGCCGCAGGTAGGCGCGGGAAAACTTCGCCGTGTAATTCACCGCGCCGACGTCGCCGCTGCCGGTCACGATCGGCTTCGGATCGCGGCGATACTGCTCGTTGCGCAGGTTCATCGGCCCGTCGGGGGTGAACACCAGTCCGTTGCGGGCCACGCGCGACGGCAGCACGCAGTCGAACATATCCACACCGAGCGCGATCATCTTCAGCAGCTGCGGCGGCGTCCCGAGGCCCATCGTGTAGCGCGGCTTGTCCACCGGCAGATGCGGCGTCGTCGCGCCCACCTGTTTCAACATCTCCGGCTCCGGCTCGCCCACGCTCACGCCACCGACCGCGTAGCCCGGGAAATCCATCGCCTTCAGCGCCTCGGCCGCCTCACGCCGCAGATCGTCGAACGTCGAGCCCTGCACGATCGCAAACACATGGTGCCCTTCCGCGAGGAAGCCGCTCTCGGTGGCGACCTCCTTGCACTGCCGCGCCCAGCGCTCGCTCCGCGCCACGGCCTTGGCCACCGCATCGCGCTCCGCCGGCCACGGCGGACACTCGTCGAGCACCATCGCGATGTCGCTGCCGAGGTTGCGTTGGATCGTCATCACCTCGCGCGGCCCGAGAAACAGCTTCGCGCCGTCGAGGTGCGACGCAAACGCCACCCCGTCGTCGCGGATGTCCCGCAGCTTCGCCAGGGAAAACACCTGGAACCCGCCGCTGTCCGTCAGGATCGGCCCGTCCCAGCCCATGAACGCATGCAGCCCGCCCAGCTCGCGCACCAGCTCGCTGCCGGGCCGCAGGTTCAGGTGATACGTGTTGCCCAGGATGATCTGCGCCCCGATCTCGCGCAGGTGCTGGGGCGTCACCGACTTCACCGTGCCCTGCGTGCCCACCGGCATGAAGATCGGCGTCTCGATCGTGCCATGCCGCGTCCGCAGGCGCCCGCGGCGCGCCGCCGTCGCGGGGTCGGTTTTCAACAACTGGAAATGCTCGGCCATGCCCAGTGATTGCGGCGACCCCGGCACCGAAGCAACCCCGCTGATGGCGACGTTTTCCGCGCGTCCCAACCCCGACACAGCCCTGCCACCAACGTGCGCCCCGCTGCGCGGTCCCGATGCTTGACCCTGCTCCGAATCACCCCGCTAGTAGACGCCCGCCCGTGCTGCTCGTCATCGACAACTACGACTCGTTTACCTTCAACCTGGTCCAGTATTTCGGCCAGCTGGGGGTGGAACAACGCGTCTTCCGCAACAACGAGATCACCCCGGAGGCCGCCCTCGCCCTCAACCCCGACCGCGTGCTCCTCTCTCCCGGGCCGTGCTCGCCCAAGGAGGCCGGCGTCACCCTCGACATCATCCGGGCCTTCGCCGGCCGGAAGCCGATCTTCGGGGTCTGCCTCGGCCACCAGTCCATCGGCCACTATTTCGGCGGCAACGTCGTCCGCGCCTCCCGCCTGATGCACGGCAAGACATCGCCCATCCGGCACAAGGACACCGATGTGTTCCGCGGCATGCCCCAGAATTTCGCCGCCACCCGCTACCATTCGCTCCTGGTCGATCGCGCCACGTGGCCCGCGGAGCTCGAGATCACCGCCGAGACCGCCGAGGGCGAGGTCATGGGCCTCCGCCACCGCACGCTGCCGATCTGGGGCGTGCAGTTCCACCCGGAGTCCATCGCCACCGAGGGCGGCATGCGGATTCTGCAAAATTTTCTGGAACTCAATTAACCTTCGGGCGCTCCCTCACGTCTTTCTCCGGCAGCAAGATTCGCCGCATGCGTTGCCCCAAGTGCACTTCCATTGAGGACAAGGTCATCGACTCCCGCATCAGCAAGGAGGGCTCGACGATCCGCCGCCGGCGCGAATGCCTCGAGTGCGGCCACCGCTACAGCACGACCGAGATGCTCGTCCGCGACGGCGTCGTCGTGATCAAGCGCGACGGCCGCCGGGAGGACTTCGACCGCGAGAAGCTCGTCCGCGCCGTCCGCGCCGCCTGCCACAAGCGGCCCGTCGACGCCGAGCAGATCGCGATGCTGGTCGAGGATGTCATGGACGCCATGGAGGCCGCCTACGAGAAGGAGATCCCGTCCCGCGCCATCGGCGAGGGCGTGATGCAGCGGCTGCGCACCGTCGACCAGGTCGCCTACGTGCGCTTCGCCAGCGTGTATAAGGAATTCCGTGACGTCGCCGAGTTCGTCGACGAGATCAGCACGCTCGGCAAGGACAAGCCCCGCCCCGAATAGGCCCGCGATGCCCCCGCGCTCCCGCGACGACCTCCGGCGGCTGCATTTCATCAACGCCCTTTTCGCGCACGCCACCGGCCAGGACCTCTACCTCGCCGAGCAGATCAAGGCCGCGATCTCCTTCAGCCTCGCCGAATTCGAGACGCGCGTCGCCGAGCACCCGTGGGCCGCGAAGACCTACGACGCGATGTTCAACGCCGCCGCCGCCCAGCTCCTCGCCCGGATCTTCGCCGGCCGCCCGCTGCACGGCTTCTACCACTGGGACGCCTCCCTCACGCTCGCCGGCGCCACCCCGCTCTTCACCCGCGCCGAAGTCATGACGGGCCTGAAGAAGCTCGCCCCGTTCCGCGAGGCCACGCTCCTCATCACCAATCTCCGCCCCGCGCTCATCCCGCCCACCGCGCGCGCCACGGCGCGGCGGAAACGCGACTACGAGGAGGCCCTCGCGTTCATCCGCGACCTTGCCGCCTCCCGCACCGTCCGCGGCGCCAACCTCCAGCTGCTTTTCCTCTGAGCCGGGCCCGGCGGGACCGCTGCGTCGCACCGCCGCCGCGCGGATTTTCCGCTGGCTTCACCGCCGCCCCGCGAACTCCCTCTCCGCATGGCCAAGACGATCTTCGAACGCATCATCGCCCGCGAAATCCCCGCCCGCATCGAGCACGAGGACGAACACTGCATCGTGCTGCACGACATCCAGCCGCAGGCTCCCGTCCATCTCCTGATCGTGCCCAAAAAGGTCATACCGCGCGTCGGCGAAGCCGTCGCCGCCGACCAGGCCGCGCTCGGCCACCTGCTGCTCGTCGCCGGCCAGGTCGCCCGCAAGCTCAACCTCGCCCACGGCTTCCGCCTCGTGGTGAACAACGGCCCGCACGCCTGCGAATCCGTCCCGCACCTGCACGTCCACCTGCTCGCCCAGCGCCAGATGACCTGGCCTCCCGGCTGATCCGCCCCGCCTCCAGCGCGAGCGCACGCCCGCGCTCCGTTCAAGCTTCACGGCCCGCCGGACGTTCGGGGATGCGGATTCCGTCAATCCGCAATCCGCGATCCCCAATCCGAAATCCGCACCCCGCACTCCTCACTTCAGCCACTGCGCGAGCCACGCCTGCACTTCGCCATACCAGAAGCGGCTGTTCTCGCCCTTGAGGATCCAGTGGTTCTCGTCGGGAAACACGAGCAGTCGGCTCGGGATCTGCAGGCGCTTGAGGTAGGCCCAGGCCTCGATCGTGTTGTTCACCGGCACGCGGTAATCGAGTTCGCCGACCGTCAGCAGCGTGGGCGTCACCCATCCGGTCTTCTTCGCGTGGTTGCCCACGAGACGCACCGGATTCTGCTCCCGCCAGATCGGCCCCTGCTCCCAGATCGGGCCGCCGTTGTTCAGCTCCCGATGGTAAATCACGTCGCTGGTCGCCCATTGCGACTCGAGGTTCACGAGCCCCGCGTGCGCGATCAGGCATTTGTAGCGCGTCGTCGTCGCCTGCAGCCAATTCGCCAGGTGCCCGCCGTAGCTCGCGCCCCCCGCCGCCTGGCGCGTGGCATCGATGAACGCATAGCGCCGGATCGCTTCGTCCGCCGCCTCGTTGATCTCGTTGGCCGGCCCCCGCAGCGGATCAAGCTGCACCGCCTGCCCGAATTCCTCGCTGTAGCCCGTCGAGCCCGAGTAGTTGGTGAGCAGGATCACATAGCCCGGCGCGGCAAACAGATGGTAGTTCCACCGCGCGCCCCACTGGTCCTTGAACTGCGGCGTCGGCCCGCCGTGGATCATGACAAACAGCGGATACTTTTTCGCCGGATCGAAGCCCGGCGGCCGCACCAGCAGGCTGTGAATCTCGCGGCCGTTCTTCGCCTTGAACGCGAAATGCTCCGGCTGCGCCAGATCGAGCTTCGCCAGCCGCCCGGCATTGAACGTGGTCAACGGCCGCATCGTGCCGCTCGCCGGATCGAGCCGCGCCACCTCCGGCGGACTCACCGCCGCATCGAAGTTCGCCACGAGCACATTGCCGCCGATCGCCAGCCCGGGGAAACCGCCGACTTTTCCGATCGGGTGCGCCTTCACCTCACCGCCCGCCGCCGGCACCGAGAACAAACTCGTCTGATGCCCCGCCTCCGCCGTGAAGTAGATGGTCCGGCTGTCCCCGGTCACCACCGCCTTGATCACCGAGAAACCAAAGGTCTCCGTCAGCACCTTCCGCTTCGCCGCCTCGAACGGCCACGGAAACGCCGCGATCCGCGTGTGGTGGTAGGTCTTGCCGTCGCCCCCGCGCGTGAAGGTCGCGATCAGTCCTTTGCCGTCCGGCAGAAAATCCACGTCGTTGTAGCTGTCCGCATCGTTCGTGAGCGCCCGCGGCTCCCCGCCCTCGACCGCCACCTCGAATATCCGCGTCGGCACGTTGGCATAGGCCGACTGATCCCGGTTCGTGGTCGCCACAAAGACGATCGACCTGCCGTCCGGCGCCCACGCCGCCGGCACATCCTGCCCCGAATCCGTCTGCCGACCGCCGAAGCCCGGCTGCGCGGCCAACGTCGTCTTCGCCAACAGATCCCGGGCCGTCGCCCCCGGCGTCGCGTCCTGCACGAAGAGATGCGCCCGCTTCTCGTCGAGCCAGCGGTCCCAATACTTGATCGGGAACCCGTCATAGACGCGACCCGTGTGCTTGCGGTCCTTCACCGCCTTGGCCGCCGCCTTGTTGGCCGCCTCGTCCGGGGCGTTCGGGAAAACCTCGCTGACAAACAACAGCCGCTTCCCATCCGGACTCCAAAGCGGTGTCTTCGCCCCGGTCGAGAGCGAGGTCACCCGCTCCGCTTCGCCGCCGCGCGCGAGATCCAGCACGTAGAGTTGCGCGAGGTCGTCGCCGTCCCGCTTCGCCGCAAACGCGATCTTCGTGCCGTCCGGACTCCAGTCCGCCCCGGCTTCGGCCCCCTTCGTGTGCGTGAGTTTCCGCGGCGCCGCATTCCCGTCCAACGCCACCAGCCAGAGATCGGACGACTGGTCCTTGGCGTCATACGCCGGATCCGTGACCGACACGACCGCCCACTTCCCATCCGGACTCGGCACCGGTGCGCCCACGCGCTTCATCAGCCAGACATCCTCGTGCGTGATGGTGCGCTTCGACTCCGCCGCCCCCAGCAGGGTGCCGACGCCGAGCACAAAACACAGGGTCAGAAAACGTTTAATCATGCCGCGACCCTCGACGAAGAGCTTCCGCCGCACCACTCCAAAACCGCCCAAACCGCCGTTCCGCGTCCGTCTCCTTTCCGCCATCCGCTCCGTTCACCGCGCCTCAAAGGCCCCGTCCGCCCGCTTCGCGATCAGGCGCTTCAGCTCCAGCATCATCAAGGTCGCCGAGAGCTGCGCCGCGCCGAGGCCGCTCGGCCCGCTCAACGCGTCGGGCGTCAGGATTGCGCCTCCCCGGAAACACTCCAGCACCCGCGCTTCCTCCGGCGTCAACGCCGGCACCGGACCCGCCCGCCCTGCTCCCGGCCCCGCCGCGGCCCGCGTCTCCGCGTCGCCCGCCTCCGTCGCCGCCGTGAACCCGAGCCCCAGTTCGTCGTCGTCCGCCGCTGCGCCGCCTTTCGCCGGAATCCGCTGCGGTCGCAGGCCGTCCAGATAGCTGAGTTCGCTCAGCAGGTCGTCGACACTCGTCAGCAGCGTCGCCCCGTCCCGGATCAACTGATGGCAGCCCGCGCTCGTGTTCTGGTCGATCCGCCCCGGCACCGCGAGAATCAGCCGCCCCTGCTCCCCGGCGAACTTCGCCGTGATCATCGCCCCGCCATCGACATCGCTCTCCACCACCACCGTCGCCTCGCACATGCCCGCGACGATCCGGTTGCGCATCGCGAAACTCTGCCGGTCCGCCCGCCGCCCGAAGGGGAACTCCGACAACACCGCCCCGCCTTCCGCCTCGATCCGCCGATACAGGCCGAGGTTCTCCGGCGGATAGATCGTGTCGATGCCCGTGCCCAGCACGCCCGCCGTCCGTCCGCCGACCGACAGCGCCCCTTCGTGCGCCGCCGTGTCGATGCCCCGCGCCAGCCCGCTCACCACGCAGAAGCCCAGCCGCGCCAGCTCCGCGCCGAACGTCTTTGCGATACCCTGCCCGTAGAGCGTCGTCCGCCGCGAGCCCACGATCGCCACGCACCGGTGTTCGAAGCGATATCCGCCTTTCCGATACAGCCCGATCGGCGGATCGTGGATCTCCCGCAGCAGCTTCGGGTAGCCCGGATCCCGCGTGGTGATGAACACCGCGCCGTGCCGCGCCATCGTCTCCTCCTCCCGCGCCACATCCACGTGCTCCCGCCACGCTCCGATCGTCTGCGCGATCACCGGCCCCACGCCTTTCACGCTCTCCAGCCGCGCCCGGCTGACGCGAAACACCTCCCGCGGATCGCCGCCCAATTCCGCCAGCAACCGGTTCAGCGTGATCGGGCCGATGTTCGGCAGCGCATTCAGCACGAGAAAGGCCTGATGTTCCGTGAGCTCGTTGGTCATCCGGGTGACTCCGGTCGCACGTCACTCGATCTCCGGCCGGCGGTCGAGCCGGCGGGCGGATCCCGACTACCGCGCTCCCGGGCATTTCCCCTCTTGCCGACGCCGCCCGACCGCCCGACCCTCCCCGGCTCGCCGTATGTCTTTCCGCCGACTGTCGTTCCTGCTCGCGCTGGCCTGCCTCGGCGCGAACTCGCCCACGGTCGCCGCCCCCGGCTCCGACTGGCCCGGCTGGCGCGGCCCGACGCGCGACGGCCAAGCCGCGGCGGGCGCCACGCCGCCGCTCCGCTGGAGCGAGACCGAAAACGTCGTCTGGCGCACCGCCGTTCCCGGCCGCGGCCACGCCTCGCCCTGCGTCTCCGGCGACCGCATCTTCCTCGCCACCGCCGACGTCGCCGCCGCCGAACAGCGCGTCCTCGCGCTCGACCGCGCCACCGGCCGCATCGTCTGGGACACCGTCGTCCACCGGGGCAAGGTCAACGTCACCCCCGAACGCAACGCCTCCCCCGCGTCCTCCACCGTCACCGCCGACGGCGACCAACTCTTCGTCAGCTTCTACAACGACGACGCCATCCATACGTCCGCCCTCGACCGCTCCGGCAAGGTCCAGTGGCAGCAGCGCATCTCGGGCTTCGTCACCGTCCGCGGCTACGGCGCCTCGCCCGTCGTGCACGAGTCGATCGTGCTCGTGAGCGCCGACCACAAGGAGGGCGGCATACTCGCCGGCCTCGACCGCCGCACCGGCAGGATCGTCTGGCAGCATGAGCGCCCCAAGATCCAGAACTACCCCTCGCCCGCCCTCTTCACGCTCGGCGGCAAGGCCCAGTTCTTCGTCGCCGGCTGCAATCTCGTCGCGAGCTTCGATCCCCTCACCGGCGCGAAACTCTGGGAAGTCGCCGGCGCCACCGAGACCACTGTCACCACCCCGATCACCGACGGCCGCCGCATCTTCATCACGGGCGGTTTTCCGAAGAACCACGTCGCCGCCATCGCCGCCGACGGCACCGGCGCGCTCGTCTGGCAGTCCAACACCGGCATCTACGTGCCCTCCCTGCTCCTCCGCGACGGCCACCTCTACGGCGTCGTCGACGGCGGCCGCGCGATCTGCTGGCGGGCCGACTCCGGCGAGGAAGTCTGGCGCGACAAGGTCGACCGCGACTTCCTCGCGTCGCCCGTCATGGCCGGCGACCGCATCTATGCCACCAGCATCGCCGGCGTGACCTCCGTCTTCGCCGCCAGTCCGGAGAAATTCACCGTGCTCGCCCGCAACCAACTCGGCGACGAAGCCGTCGCCTCGCCCGCCATCGCGGGCAACCGCCTCTACCTCCGCCACGCCCGCAAGGAGGGCGAGACGCGCCAGGAATACCTGTGGTGCATCGGCCAGTGATTTCCCGGTGAGTTCCCTTCGCTCCAGCCGCCCGCTCGATCGCCGCACGTTTCTCGCCTCGGCCGGCGCCGCCGCTCTCGCCGCGCCTTTCATCGCGCGCAATCTCCACGCGGCCACGCCGAGCCGGATTCTCCGCCACGCCAGCTTCGGCGGCGGCGGCATGGCCGCGAGCGACATCACCGCCATCGCCAGCAATCCCTGGGTGAAACTCGTCGCGATCGCCGACGTCGACCGCAGCCGCATCGGCGAAATCCTGCAGGCGTTTCCCGATGTCCGCGTGTATCAGGACTGGCGCCAGCTCCTCGACCGCGAGGCGCGCGACCTCGACTCCGTCAACGTCTCCGTGCCCGACCACATGCACGGCCCCATCGCGTATTCCGCGCTGCAGCTCGGCCTGCACTGCTACTGCCAGAAGCCGCTCGCGCACGACCTGCACGAGACGCGCGCCCTCACGCGCATCGCCCGCGAAAAGAAACGCGTGACGCAGATGGGCATCCAGCTCCACGCCCACAAGGGCTACCGCCAGGCCGTCGCGCTCATCCAGTCCGGCGCGATCGGCAAGGTGCGGGAGGTCCACAGCTGGACCTTCAAACGCTGGGGCGACCGCGGGTCGCCGCCGGAGCGCACCGATCCGATCCCGGACACCCTCGCGTGGGACCTCTGGCTCGGCGTCGCCGCGGCGCGCCCGTATGTCCACGAGCACTACCATCCGGGCAACTGGCGCAAGCGGCTCGATTTCGGCACCGGGACGTTTGGCGATATGGGCTGCCACATCATCGATCCCGTCTTCGAAGCCCTCGCCCTCTCCGCACCGCGCTCCCTCCGCTCGGAAGGGCCCGCGCCCGACGCCTGGAACTGGCCCGACCAATCCCAGATCCGCTACGTCTTCCCCGGCACGCGCTACACCGCCGAACGGACCGTGGCCGTCACGTGGTATGACGGCGATCGCCTGCCTCCGCCCGAGATCCGCGCCCTCGCCAAACTCCCTCCGCGCACCCCGGAGTCCATCGACCAGGGCTCGCTCTTCATCGGCACCGCCGGCGTGATGCACCTGCCGCACCCCGGCGCCCCGCGGCTGTTTCCCGAGGAAAATTTCCGCGGCGTCACTCTCCCCGCCGCCACACAGGGCCATCACTGGACCGAGTGGGCCGAGGCCTGCCGCTCCGGCGGCAAAACCGCCACCGGCTTCGACTATTCCGGGCCGCTCACGGAAGCCGTGCTGCTCGGCAGCGTCGCCGTCCGCTTTCCCCAAACCACCCTCGAATGGGACTCGGCGCGGCTGCGGTTCAGCAACGAATCCGCGGCCAACGCCTTCGTCCGCCGCCGCTACCGCAGCGGGTGGGAAATCCCCGGACTCTGAGCCGCCCCGGCCCGGCTCAGCCGCCTTCGCGCCGCAACACCGCCGGCAGATAGTCGAGCAGCTCCGTCGTCTGCACCGCGACCTGTCCGCGCGCGCGGGCCAGCTCGTCCGCCGCGCCGCCATGCCACACCACGCCCCGCGCGGCCGCCGCCAACGGATCGCCGGGCGCCTGCGCCAGCAATCCCCCGATCAGTCCCGCCAGCAGATCGCCGCTGCCGCCGCGCGCGAGCACGGGCCCGCCGAAAAAGGAATGATACTGCGGGGAATTCGCGTTCCAGACCCGCGTCACCGGCCCTTTCTGCACCACCTGCAGCGTGGCGTCGCCCGCCGCCGCCGCCCGCACGCGCGCCCACTCGCCCGCATGCGGCGTGATGATTCGCGGGCCGTGCCCGGCAGCCACGATGGCCGGCTGCAGCGCATCCGCGTCGATGACGACCGGCACCGGCGCGGTGCGCACGATACTCTCGGCCAGCGCCAGCGTCTCGGTTTCCCGCCCGAGCCCCGGCCCGATCACCAGCGCCGTCGCCCGCTCGAGTTTCCCGCGCAACAGGTGTTCGCCTTCCAGCGCGAGTCCTCCGCCGGGCGTCTCGGGCCACGCGACCCACATCGCCTCCGGCGCGCGCGCCGCAAACGCTGCCGCCACCGACTCCGGCACAAACGCCGTCACCAGTCCCGCCCCGCTGCGCAACGCCGCCAGCACCGCCATCAGCACCGCCCCGGGGAAACTGCGCGAACCGCCGACGACCAACACGTGGCCGAACGTCCGCTTGTCCGACTCCGCCGGCCGCAACCGCCGCAGCGGGTCGAGCACCGCCCGCGTGAGCACTCGCGCGCTGCCCGGCGCGCCTTCCGCGAAGAACCCGAGGTCCAGATAACGCACGCGGCCCGCCTCCGCCGCCCCCACCACCGGCGCCTTCACCACCCCGGTCGCGTAGGTGAAATCCGCGCGCACCAAACCCGCGCTCGGCAGGTCCACCGCCGCCCGCAACCGCACCGGCAGCGCGTTCGCCGCCTCCAGCAGTGCCCGCACCGCCGCCTCGACCGGCGGCCGAAACTGGAATCCGAAAACCCCATCGAGGCTCAGATCATACGCGGCGCTCCGCCCACCCGCGCCGCCTCCAAGCGCCGCCGCGGGAATCGCCCGCGCCGCCCCCGTCGCCACGAGTTCACGCCACGCCCGCGCTGCCAACGGCCGCAGCGCTCGTTCCCCGCAGGCAAACACCACCTCGACCTCCACGCCGGCAAACGTCTCCACCAGCCGCCGCGCCGCGATCAACGCATCGCCGCCGTTGTGGCCCTTGCCGGCGAGCACCAGCACCCGGCCCCCGCGCGCGGGGAAACCGCCGATCTCCGCAAAATCCGCGACCACCGCCTCCGCGATCGCCGCCCCGGCGCGCAGCATCGCCGGCCACTCCCGCGCCTCGTCGCCGCCGAAGATCCCCGCTTCGAGCTCCTTCGTCTCCGCACACGAGAGGATCGGATGGCTGCCCGCGATCATGATCTCATGGCTCCTGTTGGCCCGTCCTTCACTTCTTCGGCTCGCCGGCCGGCAGCGGCGGCAGCAACGGCGGCAGCGGCTCGAGCTTCGGCTCCGCCGGTCGCGCCAGATCCGACGGCACGATCCGCGGGATCGTCGGCTTCGGCGCCTCCGGCCCGAAGGCGCTCAGCGGCCGCTGATCGCCAAACGGCCGCTGCGTCCGCCCCGTCGCCGCCCACGTCTGATACTGCTCCTCCGTCTCCGTGAACTGGAGCGGACAATTCGGCAGCGCCGGCCCGCGCGTGATGATCCGCCGCGTCAGCACCGGGATGGAACGGAAATAGTAGCGGTCCGCGTATCGCAGCACCTCGAAGTAATCGGAAAACGCCCGGGTCTCCGCATTCCACAGCGCGATCTCCGCCGTGTTGTAGTCCCACACGGCATAAGCCTTCCATTCGTCGAACACCGCCTCGACGGTCGAGATCCGCGGCGGCTCCTGCGGCGACGGACGCGCCGGCGACGGCGCCGACTCCACCGTCGGCTCCTTCACCACCGCCGGCGTCTCTTTCCGCCAGGGCGGCAGCGCGGCCACCGTGACCGCGCCGAGCACGAAGCCCAGCATCACCCACGAGGGCGTCTTGGACAGCTTCGCGGTCGATGTCCCGGAATACTTTCTCGTCTGCGAATCGGATTCCTCGTCCATGGTCGGGTCGCCTCCGGCATCACACCGCCCGCACCAGCGCCGCCACGGCAAGCGCGTGCGACTCCGTGTGGGAGATGCTCAGATGGACATGCGTCGCGCCCACCTGGTGCAGCAACGCGTCCCCTTTTTCGTCGAGCCGCACGAGCGGCTGGTGCCGCGGCCCGTGATAAACCGATACGGACTTCCAGCCCAGTTCCAGGCCGATCCCCGTCCCGAAACACTTGGACACCGCCTCTTTCGCCGCGAAGCGGGCAGCGTAGTGTTTTTCCGGATATTTCATGCCTCCGCAATAGGCGCGCTCTTCGTCCGTGAATACCCGCGCCAGGAAACGCTCCCCCTGCCGCGTCAGCACGCCACGGATCCGCTCCACCTCGATGAGGTCGGTGCCGATCCCGATCAGTATGCCCCCCGGAGGCAGCGTGATTTCCATAGCCGGATCCCAGTCATTGCGCGGCCCCCGGACGAGGCAACCCAGCACTTCGCAATTTTCGATTCGCCAACCGCGGGAGAGCGTGAGCGAGTGGCGCGCGCCCATGCCCGAAGCCACGCCCAAGAAACGCGAGAGCCTCCTGCTCAATCTGCTCTGCAACATCGCGATTCCCACCCTCGTGCTCACCAAGCTGAGCACCGAGGATCGCCTCGGCCCGCAGCTCGGCATGATCGTCGCGCTCGCATTTCCCTTCGGCTACGGCGTCTACGACCTGATCCAGCGCCGGAAGACCAACATCTTCTCGATCATCGGCATCCTCAGCGTGCTGCTCACCGGCGGGCTGAACCAGATGAAGGCGGACACCCAGTGGTTCGCCATCAAGGAGGCCGCCATCCCCGGCATGCTCTGCGTCACGGTCCTGATCTCGTCGCGCACCAAGCGCCCCTTCATCCGCGAGCTGCTCTGGAACGACCAGGTGATCGATACGGAAAAGGTCGAAGCCGTCCTCGCCGAGCGCGGTCTGCGGGCCGAATTCGATGCCCTGCTCCGTCGCGCCAGCCTCGGCCTCGCCTTCGCGTTCCTGCTCAGCGCCGCCCTGAACTACGGCCTCGCCGTCTACCTGCTCAAGAGCCCCGCCGGCACCCCCGAGTTCAACGCCGAACTCGGCCGCATGAATCTCCTCAGCTGGCCGGTGATCACGCTGCCGTTCTTCATCGCGATGATGCTCGTGATGTGGCGCCTGCTCCACGGCATGACGGCACTCACCGGGCTCGAGCTGGAGCAGATCTTCCGCGGCGGCGAAAAGAAGCCCTGAGTCGGCACCCGCCGCGGCGGCGCGGGAATTCTCCCCCGGCCCGCCGGAAACGAAAACGGCGCCCGCTGAGGGCGCCGTCGGGCAAGTCACACGCTCGAGCTGAGCGTCAGGCGCGCTTGTCGAGTGTCACGTAATCGCGTGCCTTGGCGCCGATGTAGATCTGGCGCGGACGGTAGATGCGGCCCTTCGGGTTCGACGCCACCTCCTTCCAGTTGGCGATGTAGCCCGGCGAGCGGCCGATCGCGAACATGGTCGTGAACATGTTCATCGGGATGCCGATCGCGCGCATGATGATGCCGGAGTAGAAATCGACGTTCGGGTAGAGCTTCCGGGAAACGAAGTAGTCGTCCTTCAACGCGGCCTGCTCGAGATTCTTCGCGATTTCGAGGAGGGGATCGTTGACGCCGAGTTTCTTGAGCACGGTGTCGCACGCCTCGCCGATGATTTTCGCGCGGGGATCGAAGTTGCGGTAAACAGCGTGCCCGAAGCCCATGAGCCGGTTGCTCTTCGAGCCCGACTTCGCGGCGGCGATGAAGCGCGTGCCGTCGTCGCCCTCGTCGTGGATCGACTGGAGCATCTGCATGACCGCCACGTTGGCGCCGCCGTGCAGCGGGCCGGAGAGGGCGTTGATGCCGGCCGAGATCGAGGTGAAGAGATTGGCCGCGCTGGACCCGACCATGCGCACGGTCGAGGTGGAGCAGTTCTGCTCGTGGTCGGCGTGGAGCAGGAGCACGAGATTCAGGGCCTTCGCGACCTCGGAGGGCGCGTTGTAATCCTGATACGGCTCCGAGAACATCATGTGCAGGAAGTTCTCGCAGAACGGCAGCTCCTGCTTCGGGAACATGTAGGGCAGGCCGTGCGTGTAGCGATAGATCATCGCCACCATCGTGCGGATCTTCGAAATCGCGATCGCCGCCGCCAGGTCGAAGTTCTTCAGGTCCTTCTCGAAATTGTTCCGCGCCAGCTCGGGGTGATACGCCGGCAGCGCGCTCACGAGGGCCGAAAGCATCGCCATGGGCGACGCGTTGGTCGGGAAGCCCTCGAGGATCTTCTGCATCTGCATCTCGACCACGGCATTCTTCCGCAGCCGCAGGCCGAACTCCTTGCGCTGGGATGCGTTGGGCAGCTCGCCGTAGATGATCAGATACGCGGTCTCGACGAAGTCGCTGTAGCGCGCGAGCTGGTCGATCGGATAGCCGCGATGCCGCAGCACGCCGTTGTCGCCGTCCAGATAGGTGATGGAGCTGTCGCAGGAGCCGGTGTTGCCGTAGCCCTGGTCGAAGGCGATGTAGCCGCTGGCGGTGCGCAACTGGCGCGTATCGATCGCTTTTTCGCCCTCGGTGCCTTCGATGACCGGCAAGGGGTATTCTTTATCGTCAACCTTCAGCAGGGCTGTTTTCGACATATCAGAGGGGAGCGAAGCCAAATCCGCGCCGCTGGCAAAGAAAAGTTGGGCGCCAACCCTGCGCGGCGCAGGCATTAGAAGAAAATCCTCGCGCAGCAGCTGCGTTTATCCGCCGCCGCTCAGACGCCGGTCGCGACCGCGACGAAATTGCCGTAGATCCGCAGCCCCTTCGCCTGGCTCTTCTCGGGGTGAAACTGCGTCGCAAACACCCGCCCGCGCGCGATCGCCGCGCAGAACTCCCCGCCGTAATCGCACTCCGCCAGCACGAGGCTCCGCTCGCGCGGCACGCAGTGGAAGCTGTGCACGAAATAGAAATTCTCCCCGGCCCGCTCCAGCCCCCGCGCCAGCGGCGACTCCGGCTGCACGAACGTCACGCCGTTCCAGCCCATGTGCGGGATCTTGAACTCGGCCGGACGCCGGAACCGCTTCACCTCACCGGGAAACACCGCGAGTCCGCTCACGTTGCCCTCCTCCGAGTGCTCGAAGAGCGCCTGCATGCCGAGGCACACACCGAGAAACGGCCGGTCCGCCGCAATCCAGTCGCGCACCGTCGCATCGAGCCGGCTCGCCCGCAGCGAGGCCACGCAATCGCGCAACGCCCCGACGCCCGGCAGCACCAGCCCGCGGGCCTGCACCGCGGCGACCTCCGCGGGACTCCGCACGACCTGGATCCGCGCGCCCACCGCCTCCAACGCCTTCGTCACGCTGCGCAGATTGCAGATGCCCGTGTCGATCACGGCGATGGTGCCGTCCCGGGCACCGGCGGTGCCTGGGTCCGATTTCAGAGTCTCGTTCATGCGTTCTCGCGGGGGGTTGATCCGGCGCGCTCACCGCGGCGCCCGCTTGGCGTCGGGCCCGATCGCGGACAGCACGCCGGCGCCGGCGTTCAGATCGTCCCCTTGGTGCTCGGCAGCAGATCCGCCGCGCGCGGATCGATCTGCGTCGCGGCGTCGAGCGCGCGACCGAGGCCCTTGAAGATCGCTTCCGCCACGTGATGCGGCTCCTCGCCGTATTCGAGCTTCACGTGCAGGTTGGCGCCGAGCGCATTGCTGAAGGCGCGGCAGAATTCCTTCACGAGCACGAGGTTGAAATCGCGCACAAACATGGTCGGAGGATTCGCCTCATAGACGAGGTGCGGCCGGCCGCCGACATCCATCACGACGCGCACCAGCGACTCGTCCATCGGCTGCAGGAAAAAGCCGTAGCGCTTGATGCCCAGCTTGGCGCCGAGCGCCTCCCTGACGGCTTGGCCGAGCACGAGCCCGACGTCCTCGACCGTGTGGTGGTAGTCCACCTCCACGTCGCCCTTCGCCTTCACCTCGAGGTCGAACAGCCCGTGCTTGGCGAACAGCGTGAGCATGTGGTCGAAGAACGGCACGCCGGTGTCGATCTTCGCGCTGCCGCGACCGTCGATCGCGAGCGTGAGCGTGATATCCGTCTCGGCCGTCTTGCGGGAGACCGTTGCTACACGTTGGGAGCTGGAGCCTTTAGCCATGCGTCGAGTGTTTCGCTGAGGACGCGCATCTCGGCGTCCGTGCCGACGCTGATTCGCAGGAACGGAGCGGTCAAGGCGTGGCTCGGGAAGTGCCGCACGAGCACCTTGTGCGCGTAGAGAAAATCGTAGGCCGACTTCGCGACCGCCGGACCGCTCCCGCCGCGGGCGTTCCGCGGCTCGGTGAAAAGGAAGTTGGACTGCGACGGATACGTGAACCAGCCGCGGCGCGTAAACGCCTCGACCGCCCGATCGCGGGTCGCCTGCACGCGCGCGATCACGTCGGCATAGTAGGCTTCGTCGGTGACCGCCGCGAGCGCCGCGGCCTGCGAGAGACGGTTCACGTTGTAGCTGTCCCGCACGCGGTCGAGCAGGTCGATGACCGCGGGATGCGCGAGCGCATAGCCCACGCGGATGCCGGCCAGCGCGTAGGCCTTCGAAAGCGTGCGCACGACCACGAGATTCGGGTGTTTCGCCAGCAGCGGCACCGCGTTCTCCCGGGCAAACGGCGCATACGCCTCATCCACCACGAACAAGCCGCGGAACCCCGCCAGCGCCCGCTCGATCTCGGCGTTGGGAAACGCGACGCCCGTGGGCGCGTTGGGCGACGTGAGGAAAAACGCCCGCGCCTGCGACGCCGCGATCCGCTCCACCGGCAGCCGCATCGTGCGGTCGAACTCGATCGGCGCCATCGCGCCGTCCTGGATCTCCACCAGCACAGGATAAAGCGAGTAGCTCGGCAGCGTCAGCCCGGCCGCCGCGTCGCGCGTGACGAAGGCGCGGATCAGCAGATTCAGGATGTCGTCGGAGCCGTTGCCGATGCACACGTGGGCTTCGGTGAGTTCCGATGCCTCCGCGCGGTGCAGCCGAGCCACTGCCGCGCGCAACGGTGAGCTCTTCGGATTGGGATAAAGCCGCAGGGCCGCGCCGGCGTCGGGTCCGTCGCCGATCTCCCGGTGCAATGCCTCCGCGACCCGCGGGCTCGGCGGATACGGGCACTCGTTGGTATTCAGCTTCACCCAGCCCGGCTCGGTGGGCTGCAGGCCCGGCGTGTAGGCATGCAGTTTCGCGACGTGCGGGAGGGCGAGGGAGGATAGGTCGGACATCGGAGTCGGCCGCGAACTAGGCGCAGATTCCGCGAAAACAGAATCAGAATCTTGAGCCCGCCCGCGCGGGAAACATCACCCCGGCTCAGGTCGCGCGGATCCGCACGCTGCGCCCGTGCGCATCGAGCTTTTCCATCGCGGCAAAGGCCGCCACCACCGGCTCGGCCTTCTTCACGCTGCCGCGATCGTAGCGGATCAGGCTCGTGCGGCGGATGAAGTCCGCGACCCGCAGCCCGCTGAAGAACCGCCCCGCGCGGCCCGTGGGCAGCACGTGACTCGGTCCCGCCGTGAAATCGCCCAGGGCCGTCGGCGTGTGGTTGCCGATCATGATCGCGCCGGCCGTGGTGATCGCGGTCGTGAGTTTCTTCACCATCGGCTCCTGCACGATGAGTTCGAGATGCTCGGGCGCCACGTAGTTGGCCACCCCTGCCGCCTGCGCCAGCGACTGCACCTGCACCGCCAGGAAGCCATGCTCGAGCACGCGCTGCGTCTTCTCGCTGCGCGACAGCAGCTGCAGCTGCGTGCGGATCTCCGACCCGATCGCGGCGATCATGTCGGCCGACGGGCTGACCAGATAGATCTTCTCGCGGCCCGAACCGTGTTCGGCCTGCGCAAGCAGGTCTGCGGCGACGAACGACGCGTTCGCCGACTCGTCCGCGATGACCATCACCTCGCTCGGCCCCGGCAGCGAATCCACGCCCACCACGCCGAACACCTGCCGCTTGGCTTCGCACACGTAGGCGTTGCCCGGCCCGTAGATTTTGTCGACCGGCGCGATCGTCGTCGTGCCAAACGCCATCGCCCCGATCGCCTGCACGCCGCCGACCCGGTAGATCTCCTCCACCCCGAGCAGGCCCAGCGCCGCCAGCATGCCGTCGGCGACCTTGCCGTCGGCGTTGGAGGGCGTGAACACCGCGATCTCCGGACACTTGGCGATCTTCGCCAGCGTCACGGTCATCAGCACCGTCGAGACGAGCGGCACTTCGCCGCCCGGCACATAGAGACCCACGCGGCGGATCGGGTCGAACTTCTCGCCGACCTGCGCACCGTGCTTGTTCCGCGCCATCCAATCCTCGGGCAACCCGCGCTTGTTGAACGCCAGGATGTTTTCCCGCGCCGCATTCAGCGCCTTCATTTCACCCGCCGGCAGCCGCTTCATGGCGTTGGCGATGTCCGCGGCGGGCACCCGGAACTCGCGCGCGCGCAACTTGGCGCCGTCGAACTTCGCCGCGTAATACGACACCGCTTCGTCGCCCCTCACCCGCACATCCGCCAGGATCGCCGCGACCGAGTCGCTGATCTCCTTCGGCACGAGCGTGCCGCGACAAAAGATCGCGAGCTCTTCGGCAAACGTTTTGGAAGCATGATGAAGCGTGCGCATGGGCTTGCAGCGGGCATCTAGGCCCGACTGGGCCGACCCGCGAGGATAAATTCGGCCGCAGGCCCCCGGCCGCACGCCGTGACCCGGCGGCCGAGACCCGTCGTCGCGGGGCAGTCGCGACGCCGCCCTACCGTTCTTGCGAACGTCAGCCTGGGTTTAAGCCTCTAAATGCCCGCGGCTTAACACCGGCTCAGTCGTTGGCGACGGCATCGCGATCCCGCGCCGCGACCGCCGCCAGCTTGGCCTCGAGGGCCGCCACCTTTTCCGGATGCCGTTCCGCCAGTTCGACCGTCTCGTTCGGGTCGGATGCCACGTTGAAAAGCTCGCGCTTACCCTTCACGTCACCCCGCGCCGGCTGGACGATCAGCTTCCAATCACCGTCGCGCACCGCCCGCGCGCGCGGCGTCGTCCAGTAAAGCAGGCGGCTCGGCGCCTCCCGGCTCGCGCCGGAAATCTGGGCCCACACCTCCGCGCCATCCCACTTGAGGTCGGCCGCCGCACGGAAGCCGCCGAGCTGCGCGAGCGTGGGCATCCAATCGACGATGTGCAGCGGCACGTCGCACCGCCCGGGCCGCAACCGGCCCGGCCAATTCGCCACCGTCGGCACGCGGATGCCGCCTTCGTAGAGGTCGCCTTTACCGCCACGGAGCGGGCGGTTGTTGCCCGTGAGCCGGCCCGACACGTAGCCATCGGCCGGATACTGGGTGTCGTTGTTTTCGGCCGTGCTGCCCCCGTTGTCGCTGGTGAAGACCACGAGCGTGTTTCCCCGTTTGCCGGCCTTCTCGAGCGCCGCGACCACCCGGCCCACCGCGTCGTCGAGGTGCATGATGCACGCCGCATACTGCCGCGCCACGTCGCCGGTGATCGAACGCGGCACCTGGTCCAGCCACGCCTGCGGCTCCTTCACCGGCAAGTGCACCGCCGTGAAGGGCAGATAGAGGAAGAACGGTTTCTCGCCGCGCTGCGCGATCCACTGCTCCGCCTCGCGGACGATCAGGTCGGTCACATGCCCCTCCTCCGTGATGAGCTGACCGTTGCGGTGCCACGTGGTGCTGAATTCGCCCTGTTTGTAGAAATGATTGTAGGGCCCGACTCCGCCCGCCAGCGAACCGTAGCTGTGGTCGAAGCCGAACTTCCCCGGCCCCCACTCCGGCCGCGACCCGAGATGCCACTTGCCCATCAGGGCCGTCTCGTAGCCGACGCTCTTCAAGGCCCGCGGCAGCGTCATCTGGTCCCAGCGGAACGCCCGCTTGTTGTCCGGCCCCGCGATGCCGAAGCGGCTCCAGAATCGGCCCGACATCAGCCCGCTGCGCGTCGGAGTGCACGTCGCGGCGACGTAGTGATGCGTCAGCTCCACGCCTTCGCGCGCGAGCCGATCGAGGTGGGGCGTCGGCACGTTACCGCCGTGAAACGCCACATCCGCGTAGCCGAGATCGTCGGCGATGATGAAGACGATGTTGGGCGACGGCGTCGCGGCGGACGCGAAGCCCGCCAGCAGGAGCCCAGCGAGAAGGAATCTGAACATGGGAAAAACGCGCGGCGCCGGCGGATCAATCCGGCGATTCATAGCCCTTCACGGGCTCGGGCGGAGTCGGCGGCGGCGGCGTGAGGCCGTGTTTCCGCAGCAGATCGTGAAACGCCTCGATCGTCTCGAACGACGGCTTGAAATTCCCGAACCGGTGCCCCTCCGCGACGAGCAGCGGCGTCCAGCCCCGCTTGTTCTTCCGGTTCCACACCTCGATCTTGGCGCCGCGCGCGTCGAGCAGCCGCGCCACCTTCGGGAAATTGGCAAACGCCGCGCCGTGCATCGCCGTGTCGCCGAGATTCGACACCGCATCGATGTCCAGACCGAGACTCAGCAGATAATCGACCGCCTCGAGCGCCTCCTCCTCCGTGCCCGCCTCTTCTTCCGCCGAGCGCGTGCCGAGTCCCGCCGCCGCCATCAACGCCGTGCATCCATCGACGTTCGTGGTCAACGGATCCGCTCCCAGTTCGCGCAGCAGTTTCAGATACGCCGTATCCGCCGTGTCGGCCGCGAGCATGAAAGGCGTGCAGCCCTTGCGGTTGATGCGGCCGCCGCTCGACGGACCGCCGGTCAGCTTCAGATTCACGTCCGCGCCCGCCGCCACGAGCTTCCGCACCAGCTGCTCGCTCGTCAGGGCGCCCGAACCTTCCGGCACCGGATCGCCCTCGTCCTCGCCGCGATCCGGCTTCCGGATCCACGAGAGGATGTGCAGCGGCGCGTAGCCCGAGCGGAGGTCGTTGGGATTGGCACCGAGGTCGACCAGGCGCGCCGCGAGTTCGAAATGCCCGTTCTCGACCGCCGTCGTCAGCGCACTGGCACCTTTGCGGAGAAACTTGTTCTGCGTGCGCGCAGGCTGGGCCGCCTCATTCACGTCCACCCCCGCCTTCAGCAGACGCAGCACGATGCCCGTGTGGCCGCCGCGCACCGCGAACAGCAGCGGCGTAAAACCCGTGGCGAGCGGCGTCCGAAACTCCGCACCGGCCGCGAGCAGCACCTCGACGACCGCTTCGTGACCTTCCGCCGCGGACCACATCAGCGCCGTCTGGCCATTCTGCGGCAGCTTCGCGTTCACGTTCGCGCCCCGCGCCAGCAACGCCCGCACCACCTCCACCCGCCCCGTGCGCGCCGCGGTCATCAGCGGCGTCTCCCCGCCGCGCAGCTCGGCATTCGCATCCGCGCCGGCGCCGAGCAGCAGGTCGACCATCGCCGCGCTGCCGTTCGTGCAGGCGAGGGCGAGCGGCGTGACACCGTAGCGGTTGGCGGCGTTGACGTTCGCGCCGCGCGCCACGAGCGCCTTGGCCGTCGGCCCATCGTCGTGCCGCGCCGCCCAGTGCAGCGCGGTCATGCCGTCGACCTGCGCCGCGTTGACGTCGGCGTCACCGATGAGAGCCCGGACCGCCGTCGCATCGCGCCGCTCCAACGCATCGGCCAACGCCGCGTTCCGCGCGGACGCCGCGTGCAGTCCGCCCGCAAGGGCCAATGCCAGCGCGAGACTGCCGGCGCTGCGCCACGTCGCCGCGACCAGCGGCCGGGGGCAGGCGGAGGATGACGTGGACATAGCTACCCGTTTCCCGCCACTCACACCGTCAGCGGCACAAACAGGCTGTCGATCTTGCCGTTGCTGTCGGCAAACGTGTCGATCTTCACCCCCGCCTTGTCGAGCAGCGTGAGGTGGAGATTCGCCAGCGGCACCGGCTGGTCGTAGCGGAGATGCCGGTTGCCCTTCATGCCGGCCGCGGCGCCGCCGGCCACGAGCACGGGCAGATTGGTATGGTCGTGGATGTTCGGGTTGCCGATGCCGCTGCCGTAGAGAATCACGGAGTGGTCGAGCAGCGTGCCGTTGCCCTCGGGCGTCGCCTTCAAGCGCTGCAGATAATACGAGAACAGCGACACGTGGAACGCATTGATCTTCGCCATCCGCGCGACCTTGTCCGGGTCGTTGCCGTGGTGGGACAGCGGGTGATGCGGGTCCGGCACGCCGATCTCCGGATAAGTCCGGTTGCTCGTCTCGCGCGCGAGCTGAAACGTGATCACGCGCGTGATGTCGCCCTGCATCGCAAGCACCTGAAGGTCGAACATCAGCTTCGCGTGCTCCGCAAACGCCGCCGGCACCCCGAGCGGCCGGTCGAGATCGCGGGGCAGAGCGCTGCTCTCCACGTCGCTCTCCGCCTTCTGGATGCGCCGTTCCACCTCGCGCACCGAGTCGAGATACTCGCTCACTTTTGCCTGATCCGCCGGGCCGAGCTTGCGCTTCAGGTTGCCGATGTCCTCCGCCACCCAGTCGAGCAGGCTCGCGCGCTTGCGCAGCGCCGTGCGCCGCTCCGCCACCGAGCCGCCCTCGCCGAAAAGCCGCTCGAACACGATCCGCGGATGCGCCTCCGACGGCAGCGGCGTGGTCGGCGAGGACCACGAGAGGTTGTTCTGATAGACGCACGCGTAGCCGTTGTCGCACTGCCCGGTGGTCTGGAGCATGTCCATCGACAGCTCCAACGACGGCAGCTGCGTCGCCCGCCCGATCTGCTGGGCCGCCAGCTGGTCGGCGGTCGTCCCGAGATAATAATCCGAGCTCTCCGTGTGCTTCGCCTTCGCGGCGCTCAGGAACGCCGCATTCGAGGTCGCGTGTGAACCCGGATACGCGTTGCGCAACTCGAGATTGGTGAGCGCCGTCACATGGTCGCGCACGGGCGCCAGCGATTCGAGGATCGGCGAGAGGTTGCCGAGCGTCCCGTCCGTGCCGCCCGGCGTCCACCGCGACTGGTCGCAGCCCATCGGCATGAACACATAACCGAGCCGCTTCACCGGCGCCGCCGCGGTCTTCGTCGCCGCGGTCGCCGCCGGCACCATCGCGTCGAGCAACGGCAGGGCAAACGTCGCGCCCACGCCTTTGAGAAACGTCCGACGGGGCAGGGCTTTTTTCGTGATGATCGAGCTCATGGGGTTCTCCGGTTCTGGAAGGGAGTGCTGTTGACGACGCCGAGAATCAAGGCCGACCAGCGGAACTGCGCCGCTCCGGCACGCCGCGCGATCTCGCGCACGGTGGGCGCATCGTGGGGCCCGAGCCCGCGGCCGAGGGCAAACACGAGCAGCTTCTCCGCCACGGCACCCGCGAAGAGTTCCGGACGCTCCAGCAGGCCGCGCTCGAGTTCCGCCACCCCGACGGCCGGCCGCCCGTCGGGCAAACCTCCCGTCGCATCGACGGGCTTCCGATCCTCCACCGTCCGCCACCGGCCGACGGCATCGAAATTCTCCAGGGCGAAGCCCACCGGATCCATCACGTTGTGGCAGCTGGCGCACGACGGATTCTCGCGGTGCTTCGCCAGCCGCGCGCGGATCGGGAGCGTCGCCGACACCATGTTGTCGTCGAGCGAGGGCACGTTGGGCGGCGGCGGCGGCGGGGGCGAAGCGAGCAGATTCTCGAGGACCCAGTGCCCGCGGATGACCGGCGAGGTCCGCGTCGCATACGAAGTGACTGTCAGGACGCTGCCCTGGCGCAGCAGACCGCCGCGCTGCGCCGCGAGCTCGCCCGACAGCGTCAACCGCCGGAAGTGCGAGCCATACACGTGCGGAATCCCGTAGTGCCGCGCGAGCCGCTCGTTGACGAAGGTGTAATCCGCGCGCAGCAGGTCGCCGATCGGCCGGTCCTCGCCGACGACACTCGCGATGAACAACTCCGTCTCCTGCTTGAATGCCTGCCGGAGATTGTCGTCGAAATTGGGAAACAACCGCAGGTCCGGCGTCACGCCGTCGAGTTTCCGCAGATGCAGCCACTGGCTCGCGAAGTTGGTCGCGAGGCTCCGCGCCCGCGGGTCCGCCAGCATCCGCCGCACCTGCCGCTCGAGTTCGGCGCCGTCGCGCAGCTTACCCTGGCCCGCCGCCGCGATCAGTTCGTCGTCCGGCAGACTGCTCCACAGGAAAAACGCCAACCGCGACGCCAGCTCCACGTCGCTCACCCGGTAGATCGTGCCTGCAGCCAGCCCGGCCGGATCCTGCTCCACGCGAAAAAGGAATTGCGGGCTCACCAGCACCGCGCTCAACGCATGCTCGATCCCGGCCTCGAAACCTGCGCCTTCCGCCGCGCCGTCGCGGAAAAACTCCAGCGGCCGCCGCAGATCGTCGTCCGTCACCGGTCGCCGATACGCCCGCCGCACGATCGGCTCGAGCACGCGGCGCGCCGCCGCCACATCCGCCGCCGTCGTGCCGCTCGCCGCCGACCCCGCCGCACCGAAGATCAGCCGCCGGCTCGGCGTGTCCCCCGCCCCGCTCGCCTGAAACGGCCCCGTGATCGAAACCTGATACAGCGCCGGCGTCTGCCGCGGATGCCGGTGCATGTTGTAGCGCGCGATGAACGGCACGCGCTCCGTCTCGATCAGGAGCGTGGGCCCCTTGAGAAACGTCACCCCGACATCCCGCGGGCCGGCCCGCACCGGCACGCGGAACTTCAGGTGCGCATCCACGAGCTCGGAGTTTTTGTCGGTCGGCGGCTTCACCGTCTCCAGTGCGATCCGCTCGCGGTCGACGAGCACCTCGACTTCGTGCGGCCGGCGGAGACCCTCGACGTTCTCGTTCCGGTCCCGCGCCAGCCGGACCTGGATCTCATACTCGCCATCGAGCGGAAACACATGCCGGAACACCGCGCCGCCGCGCGTGCCGAGCGGGAGTCCCTCGACGTGTTCCTCCTGCGTGACATCCGGCGGCACGCGATACGTGGCGCCGTCCGGCACCTTGCGCGGCGTGCCGACCGCGAGCCGCGCGATCTTCTGCGCCGCCGTCACATAGCGCTCCATCAGCGTCGGCGAGAGCGTGCCGACGGTCACGTTGTCGAAACCGTGGCTCGGCTCGTCCTGCGGCAGCAGCGCCGTCGCATCGATCTCCACCGCGAGCAGGTCGCGGATCGCGTTCTGATACTCGGTGCGCGTCAGACGGCGAAAGGTATCGGTCCGGCCCGGATCCGGACGCTCCGCCGCGAGCCGGTCGAGCGTGCCGTGGAGTTGGGCAACGACCGCGCGATACGTGGCCTCGTCGGGCCGCTCCTCGCCGATCGGCGGCATCTGCCGGTGATCGAGTTTCCTCGCCACCGCCTCCCACGTCGCCCGGTTCGCGTCGAGCCGGAGCAGATCCATCTTCTCGAACGAGAGGTTCCCCTTCCGCGTGCCGTCGTCATGGCACTCGAGGCAGTATTTCCGCACCAGATCGGGCAACGGCTCCGCCGCGGCCGCCGCGCTCAAAACAGCGCTCAGCGACGCACCGGCGGTCCAGCGAAGAACGGCGGCCAACGTGGGGGACATGGGGCGCGGCAAACAAAGCGCCTCGCCCCATGCGGCGCCAGAAAAATGACCGCCGCACTCCGCCGAATTTCGCCTGAAATTTTCCCGAACGACTTACCGCCCGGGCTTACGGCGCGGACGGAGCGGCGCCCTTCTGCTCGTTGGTCCGCCGGATGCGCTCGCGATACTTGTCCCGCAGCTCCGTGTGCCGGCTGCGGAGCGTGATCGGCGCACCGTCGATCAGCGCCAGCGTCACTTCCGTGGGAATTTCGAGCGGGTCGCCGTCCGTCACGATCAGGGTCGCGCGCTTGCCGACTTCGATGGAGCCGAGTTCGCCGCCGACGCCGAGAATCTGCGCCGGATAGAGCGTGATCGCCTTCAGCGCCTCGTCGGCCGGCAATCCGTGCGCCGCCGCCTTGGCGGCCTGATACGCGAGATTCCGGTCCTGGCCGTTGCTCGTCTCCCCGATCGGCCCGAGGCAGAAACGCACCCCGGCCGCGTGGAGTTTCGCCGCCGCGGAGAACGCCGCGTCGTAGGCATCGTCGCGGCGCAACGGCAGCTGATGCGTGCCACCCAGCACCACCGGGATGTCGGCCTGCTTCAAGCGCGACGCCACGCGCGGCGCGTCGAGTCCGCCGACCAGCACGAGGCGCAGCCGCGGCTGCGTCTTCGCCCAATCCAGCGCCGCCTCGATCTCCTTCAACTCGTCCGCATGGACAAACACCGGCCGCTCCCCGCGCACAAAAGGCAGCATCGCCTCCCAGCGCAGGTCCGTCGCGGCTCCCCCGGCGTCCTTCGCCCGGCCATAGGCCTCGGCGGTGACAAACGCCTCGCGCAGCACCTTGATCCGCCGGTCGATGCCGCGTTGCTGCTCCTCGACGGAACGCCCCGCCCGCGGCCGCCGGTCGATGGTCATCTGCGGCCAGTAGACATGCAGCCCCACGCTGGCCTGCACCGTCATGTCCTCCCACGTCCAGCCTTCGAGCCGCATCAGCGCCGACTGGCCGGCCACGATCGGAGCCGTGACGCCCGATCCGGAACCGAGCGGCACGACGAGCGCCGTGAGCACCCCGTTGAAACGCGTGACGCCGATGTGGCTGTTGTCGGGATTCACCGCGACCTGCGCGCGGGCGTTGGGGTTGATCAAACCGGTTTCCGTCGTGTCCCGGGTGCCGCTGATCGCGGAGATTTCCTGCGTGCCGAGGTTGGTGCCGGCGAGAATCAGGCCCGGGTAAACCCGCCGCCCCTGCACATCGATCACCTGCGCGTTGGCCGGGGCCTTGAGGTCCGGACCGATCGCCGCGATCCGGCCTTTTTCGATCAGCACATCCGCGCGCGGCAACACGGGACCGGCCACGGGATGCACGGCACCGCCCTTGAGCAGCACGGGGCCTGCCGGTGGCGGCACGGGCACCAACGGCGCGGCCGGCATCGCGCCGGTCAACATCACCCAACCGAGGAATACCTGGGAAAGAAAACGGGACATGGTAACGGGGAGGTTGAGGCTGCGTTCAGCGGTTGGAGTGTTCGTGCACGCAGGCATCGCCGCCGCGGCCGCTGTGGTAGAGATCGCGGTAGTGATCGTGTCCGGCCGTGAGCGCCTCGATCTGCCGCAGGATCGCGGGGCGGCCGTCCGACTCGCCGCCTCCGCCCTCGCCCTCCCCGCCTCCGCTGCCGGAGCCAAGCGCGCGCTGGCGCACCGCGATCGCCCGCTGGATGAGCGCGGCACGCTCCTTGCCATCGGCCGCACGCATCGCCGCATCGTCTTCGAGCGAGAAATAGCGCCGGCCGTCGATCCAGGTCTGCTCCACCCGGCTCAAGGTCGAGAGCGGCGAGCCGCTCCAGATCACGAAGTCGGCATCCTTGCCGGGCTCGAGCGAGCCGATGCGGTCATCGAGCCGCAGCTGCTTCGCGGGATTGCGCGTGACGAACTGCAGCGCCTCGTGCGGCGGCACGCCGCCGTATTTCACCGCCTTGGCCGCCTCCGTGTTCAACCGGCGCGCGAGCTCGGCATCGTCGGAATTGAACGACACGACCACGCCGGCATCGCGCATCAGCACCCCGTTCCACGGGATCGCGTCGTAGACCTCGAATTTGAACGACCACCAGTCCGTGAACATCGAGGCGCCCGCGCCGAGCGACGCGATCTCGGGCGCCACCTTGTAGCCTTCGAGCACGTGCTGGAACGTCGCCACCGGCAGCTTCAGCTCCCGCGCGAGGCGCACAAACATCAGGATTTCGTCCTGCCGGTAGGAATGGATGTGGATGAGCCGCTCGCCCCGCAGCATCTCCGCGGCCGCCTCGAGCCGCAGGTCGCGGCGCACCGGCACGGTCGACTTGCCGGCCGCGAAGTCCGCCTTGCGCCGGTCCAGCTCCGCCGCGCGCGCAAACGTGTCGCGCATGATCTCGCCGACGCCCATCCGGCTCAGCGGGTAGCGTCCGCGGCCGTCCGGGAAATTCGCCCGCGTCACATTCTCACCGAGCGCAAACTTCACGCCCGGCTTCGCGCCCGCGAGCTTCAGCCCTTCCGCGCGCTCACCCCAGCGCAGCTTGATCACCTGATTCTGGCCGCCGATCGGATTGGCCGAGCCGTGCAGGATGTTGGCCGCCGTCACGCCCGAGGCGAGTTGGCGGTAAATGTTGATGTCGGTGGCATCGACGATGTCGCCCACCCGCACCTCGCAGGTCACGGCGCTGGTGCCTTCATTCCAGCCCATCGCCATCGCGATGTGCGTGTGGCAGTCGATCAGGCCGGGCGAAACGTGTTTCCCGGTCGCATCCACCACCACGGCGCCGGCCGGCGCGGCGAGCTGGGCGCCGACCCGCGTGATCCGGCCTTTTTCGACGAGCAGGTCCGCCCGTTCCAGGAGGCCCGCGCCGCCCGCCGTCCAGATCGTGGCGTTGCGCACGAGCAGGACATCCGGCTGCACCGGCGGGGCGCTGCGGCCGTAAGCCCCGGCGGGAAACACCTCGCCGCGCGCGATCGGCTTGGCCGACTCTGCCGCCCTGGCAGCGGCGGCGCCCTCGCCGCCTTCGGCGCTCTCCCGCGCGGTCGCGGGCGCCGGAGCGGGGGCCGGCCCGGTCTTCACCGCGGTCCACTGAAACACCTTTCCGTCCGGCAACTCGCCCGCGCCGCGCAGCTGCTCGCCGACCTTGCGCGCGGAGAGCCGCACCGTGCCCTTGTCGCTCGCGCCGCCGCCGAAGAGTTTCACCGGCGCGAGCACCACGAGTTCCTCGCCCTGCAGCGCCGTCGTGAGCTTCGTCTCGCCCGCTTTGCCGGCCGGCCGCGCCGGGGTCTTGCCCGAAAACGCCAGCGACTCCGGTCCGCTCGCGCCATCCCAGGTCGCGGTCCACGTGCCGCGCACATCCGGCCGCTCCCACGCCGGCTGCGGAAACGGTTCGCCGTCCACCCACACCAGCACGATCCCGGCCTCCTCGCTCGCGAAGAGATCGCCGTCCGCCACGACCACGTGCGCCGCACGGCCGGCTTCGAGCGTGCCGAGCTGCGGCGTGCCGAGCAGCTTGGCCGGCACCGTCGTCAGGCCGGCGAGTGCGCTCTCCGCCGGCAGACCGGCGGCGACCGCCTTGCGCAGATTGGGCCAGAAATCGCGCGCCCGCCGCAGGCCGTGACTCGTAAACGCCACCGCGACGCCCGCCCGGGCCAGCGCGGCGGCATTCGTCCGCGCCAGGTCCCAGTGCTGCAATTCGTGCAGCGGCACATCGAGCGCGAGCGAGCTGGTCTCGATTACCGGCGCCTCGGGAAACGCGACCGGCACCACAACCGGCACACCCGCGCCACGCAGCGCGCCCGCGACGCGATACTCCGTGCCGGTGCCGAGCAGCGTGAGATTCCAGCCGAACTCTTTCCGCAGCGCGATCGCGCGCTCCACATCGAGCTCATCGCGCAACGCGAAGAACACCGGCTGTTCGCCGCGCGTCACCGGCGTGAGCGCCGCGAGCGACGCGTTGGCCTCGGGTCGTTCCCCCTTGGCGGCCCCGCCGGCGAACGCCGCCTGCGTCGCCGCATACCACTGCGCATCCAGCATCGTCTGCCGCACGAGGGCCACCGCCCCCATCAGGGAGCTCGGATACTCGCGGCCCATCTCGCCGTATTCGAAGGCCACCGCCTGCGCGGCCCCGGCACGGATCAGCGCCCGGTTGTCGAGCGCCTCGCCGAGGCTCACCACCGCGCTCGAGCCGCGGTAGATGCCCCGCGACGGCACGAGATGCGCAGCAGTGAAACCGAGGCCGCGGAGGCCTTCCGCGGCGCGCGCTTCGGGCGTGAGCGCCCGCGCGACCGAGCGTTCCGGCGTCACGCGCGGATTCCACGCGCGCGTGCTGCCATCCGGCGGCCCGCCCGCCTCCGCCGTCGCAGCCGGCGCCGCGGCACCGCGTCCGGTGGTCGGCGCGGCGCCCGCAGTCCGCGCGGCGGGCAGCTGTGCCTTCCAGTTCGCCGGGAGAAAGACACTCGCCTGGGTCTCGATGAATCCGGCGTAGAGCGTCCGGCCCGCGACATCCCACACGCGCGCCTCGGGCGGCGTCGCCACCTCCGCGCCCACCGCCGCGATCATGCCGTCGCGGATCACGAGCGTGCCCTTCTCGATCACCTGCCCCGGCGCCACGACGATCCGCGCGCCCACCAGCGCGTGAATGCGCGGACTCGCATCGCGCAGGCCTTCGATGGGACGCGACGAATCGGGCTGGGCGGCGAAACCAAGCACCCGGACGAACAGCGCGGCGCAGGCCGCGGCGACAACACACCGTGAAGCGGAGGAAATCATGTTGCTGAAGAAAGCGTGAACTGGAGTCCCGCGGGTCGGACGACCCGCGGACGTGGGAAATGCGCGGCTGGAGACGCGCCCGCGCCGGGGAGTCCCGCCGCAAAACGCGAGGAGCGCGATTCCTTTTTTCGCCAACCGCGTGCCGCTGGAAACGCCCTTGTGCGCGCCGACGCGACCACGAAGCCTCCCGACTCGTCTTACCCCGCGCATGAAAAACCCGCTGATCCTCGCGTTCGCGTGCTCCGCCGCCCTCGTCACCGCCGTCGCCGCCGCCGCGGAGAACCGGCCGTGGAACGTCCTCGTCCTCATGACCGACGAACACCACCCGCGCATCATGGGCTGCGCCGGTGATCCGGTCGTGCAGACCCCGACCCTCGATCGGCTCGCCGCCACCGGCGTGCGCTTCACCGCCGCGTATTGCCAGAACCCGATCTGCACGCCCTCCCGCGTGGCACTCGTCAGCGGCCGCATGCCGTCGAACGTCGGCACCTTCGGCAACGGCAACACGCAAAAATACGAGGGCATCACCACGCTCGCCGACCTGTTCGTCTCCGCCGGGCACCGCGCCGCCTGGTTCGGCAAGACGCATTGGGGCGATCCGCGTTTTCAGAACAACCGCGAGCGCGGCGGGCTGCAGCGCGACGACTACGAGCAGCAGGAAAAGACCTACGGCCGTCTGCCGCAGGACGCGACCGTCACGCCGTGGCCGGTGGAAAAGAACTCCGATCACCTCACGGTCAACGAGGCCCTCGCGTTTCTCGACCGGCACAAGGACCAGCCGTTCTTCATCGGGGTCTCGCTCATCAAGCCGCACTTCCCGTTCACGATTCAGCAGAAGTATCACGACCTCTACCGCGGCAAGGTCGGCCTGCCCCGCGCGCCCGAGCGGCTCATCGCCGAACTGCCCGCGCTGGCGAAGGAGGAACGGGCGAAATACGACCACGCCGGCGCCACCGCGGCGCAGGTGATCAAGGCGCGTGAGATGTATTACGGCATGGTCACCTACGCCGACGAGGAGATGGGCCGCGTGGTGCGCAAGCTGGAGGAGCTCGGTCTGCGCGACCGCACCATCATCGTCTACACCGCCGATCACGGTGAGATGCTGGGCGAGCGCGGCATCTGGTATAAAAACACGTTCTTCGAGCCGTCCGCCGGCATCCCCTTCATCTGGTCGTTTCCCCCGGTCCTGCCGCGCGGCAAGGTCGTGACGGCGCCCGCGATGAACCTCGACGTGCTGCCCACGCTCGCGGACCTGTGCGGGCTGCCCGTGCCCGCGGGCGTCGAGGGCACGAGCCTGCTCCCGGTGATGCTCGGTCGCGACGACGGCCGCGACCGCATCGCGCTCTCCGAAAACTACCGCGGCAATTTCGCCGGCCGCATGATCCGCACGGCGCGGTGGAAATATTTCTTCTACACCAACGGCGAGGAATACCTCTACGACCTCGAACGCGACCCGCCGGAGGACCACAACCTCGCCGCGCTGCCGGAGCACCGGACGCTCGTCGCCGACCTGAAGCAGCGCGCCTCGGCCAACTGGGTCCAGCCGCAGCGCAGCGCGCGCGAAATCCTCGGCCTGCCCGGCGAGCCGGCCGCCAAGCAGAAGCGCAGGAACCGGCAGGACTAGAGCCCAGCGCGCCTCACCGCATCTCCGCGACGCCCAGCCAGACGGCAAACCCGAGAAACACCACGCCGAGCGCCCGATCGATCCAGTGGCTCGACCGCAGGAAACGGCGCCGCACCACGGGCTGCGTGAAGAGCACCGACACGAGGGAGAACCACGCCGCCGTCGCCAGCGCCATCCACACGCCGTAGCCGGCCTGCACCCACTTCGGGGTGTGCGGATCGACGACCATCGCAAAGAGCGAGATGAAGAAAAGCGTCGCCTTGGGATTCAGCGCGTTGGTGAGGAAGCCGGTCGCAAACGCCCCGCGGTCGCTCGGTCCCGCCGGCGCCGCTGCGGTCGCCCCGGATGCCACGAGATCCGGCGCCGAGTCCTCCCGCGGTTTCGCCCGCAGACACTGGATGCCCACCCACGCGAGGTAGGCGGCCCCGAGAAATTTCACGGCGTTGAACCACGTCGCCGAGCCGCGGATCAGCAGGCCGAGCCCGAGCAGCGAATACGCGACGTGCAGCAGGATGCCCGCGCCGATCCCGATGCTCGCCCACACCGCGACGCGCCGGCCGTGCACGACACTCTGCTTCAGCACGAGGGCGAAATCCGGCCCCGGACTCGCGACCGCGAGCAGGTGCGCGACCGCGACCGTCGTGAATTCCACGCCGTAGTTCGTCACGGCGCGCCGCTCCGCCAGGGGGCGAGGGCGCCGGGCGCGCGCCGCGTCACAGCGCCATCTCCTTGAACTTCGGATCCGAGAGCATGGCGTCGAGCTGCTTGCCCTCGACGAAGAGCTTCACGTTGCGCTGCTCGGGAAACTGTTTCGCGGTCTTGCCGAGCACCGCGCGCGCGTCGTCCTTCCGGCCGAGCAGGGCGAGCACGTAGACCTGTTTCAGCCACGGCTCCGCATTCGTTTTCTCCTTCTTCGCGTCGTCTTCGTAGGCCTTCAAGGCGCCCTGATACGCCTGCTTCGCGAGGTCCTTCTTGCCCTGCCGGACGCGCGTGGCACCGAGCGAAACCCAGAGCGCGCCGTCGTCGGGCGTGAGCGCGACGGCCTTGGCCAGCGACTCCTCCGCCCGCGGCAGATCGCGCAGCGTGAGGGCAAACTGCGCCTCGCTCGCGTGGTGCGCCGCCTGTTTCCGATCGAGTTCCGAGATCTCCTTTTGGCCGCCGCCGCAGCCGGCGACGCCGAGCGCGAGGGCGCAGGATGCAACCAACACGGTGGGAAAACGGGCCGGATTCATGCCACGCGGATTCCAGATTCACCCGCCGCCTGCCGTCAACGCACCATCTGCCGGCGCCCGGAGCCCGGCGGATCGGATCACATGTCCGGCGGCACCGTCGAGATCGCCTCCTCGAGGGTGGTGAGGCCGTCCTTCACCTTGAGCAGGCTGTCCTGGTGCAGCGTCTTCATGCCGCCGCGCATCGCGATCTTCTTCAGCTCGGCCGCCTCCATCTCCTTGTTGATGCCGTCGACGAGCTCGTCGTTGGTCACCATGAGTTCGTGGATGCCCACACGGCCCTTGTAGCCGCTGCCACCGCACTTCGGGCAGCCCTTGGCGTTGGCCTTGAAGATCGGGCCGCTCCAGCCAATGCCCTTTTCGAGAATCTCCTTCTCGCGGCCCTGCGGCTCGATCTGCTGCCGGCACTGCTTGCAGACGCGGCGCATCAGGCGCTGGGCACAAACACAGAGCAGCGACGACGACACCATGAAGGGCTCCACGCCCATTTCGGTGAGACGTGCCACCGTGGTCGGCGCGTCGTTGGTGTGCAGCGTCGAGATCAGCAGGTGACCGGTCAACGCGGCCTCGACCGCGATGCCCGCGGTCTCCTTGTCGCGGATTTCGCCGACGAGGATGATGTCGGGGTCCTGCCGGAGAAAGGCGCGCAGCGCGGTGGCAAACGTGAGCCCGATCTGCCGATGCATCTGCATCTGGTTCAGGCCGGGGAGCGTGTATTCGATCGGGTCCTCGGCGGTGCGGATGACGATGTCGGGCGTGTTGATCTCGTTGAGCGCCGAGTAGAGCGTCATCGACTTGCCCGAGCCCGTGGGACCGCAGTGCAGGATCATGCCGTAGGGCTGGCGGATGCACTCGCGATACTTGCCCAGATTTTCCTCGGAGAAGCCGAGCGCCGGCAGCGGCAGCGTGGTCTTCTGCTTGTCGAGGATACGCATCACGACGCCTTCGCCGTGGTTGAGCGGCGCGGTCGAGACGCGGAGGTCGAGGTCGAGATTCTTCTTGGTGTATTGCTTGAAGATGATGCGTCCGTCCTGCGGCAACCGGCGCTCCGAGATGTCCAGGTTGCACATGATCTTGAGGCGGGCGACGAGCGCCGGGCCGACCTTCTTCGGCAGCCGGAGCTTCTCATGGCACACGCCGTCGATGCGGTTGCGGACGATGATCTCCTTTTCCTGCGGCTCGATGTGGATGTCGGAAGTGCCGGAGAAATACGCGTCCTCGATGATGCGGTTGGCGAGCTGGATGATGGGGCCGGACTCCTCGTTGACGTCCTCCTCCTTCATCTCCCCATCGCCGGAGCCCTCGCCATACTCGGCGCCGATCTGCATCACGACGTCGTCGAAACCGGCGGCCTTGTCCTGGCCCTTCGAGAACTTGTCCTTGATGTCCTTCTCGCGGGCGAGCAGCCGGATCACCGGCTTGCCGGTCATCTCCTGGATCTTGGTCGGGAGCGTGACCTCGAACGGATTGGCAAACGCGACCAGCAGCATGTCGCCGACCTGGCCGACGGGCAGCACGAGGTTCTCCTGGCAGAACTCCTGCGGGATGCGCTCGAAGGTCTGCGGCGACACGCGGTAATGCGCGACGTTGTAGGGGGAGAGATTCAGCGCGCGCGCCTTGGCGACGAGGCACTGGAAGGCACTGATCTTGAATTCCTCCTGCAGCAGCTTGTCCAACGCATCGCCGCTCAGGTCATCGGGCCGCGACGAGAGCGTGGTGCGCTGCTCGTTGTCGAGTCGTCCCATGTCGACGAGTTTCGAGACGATCTGGAGCTGGATTTTTCCGAGAGGCATGGCTTAGCCGGAAACGGGACGGATCACTTGGCCGGCGCCGGCGCCGGTGCCGGCGCGGCGGGAGCGGCGGGCGCCGCCGCGGGAGCGGCTCCAGCCGGAGTCGGTTCGGCGGAGAGTTTTTCGAGGTAGTCGGCGACCGCCTCGAGCGTGGTGCCGAACCAGAGGATCGGACCGCCCAACGCCTTTTCCCAATGGTTCCGCACGGCCGGGCTGAGGTAGTAGGCCGTGGCCACGAACCAGAACTCCTCTTCGCGATCGAACGGCACCGACCACGTGGCCCAGCAGGCGGGACGATCGAGGTCCTTCTTGAGGTCGTCCGGCACTTCGTAATCGCGCAGGTCGACGAGGCCGATGCCGTCGTTCTCGACCACGTGGTGCAGCACATCGTCCTCCTTCAACACCTTCATGTCGTAGGCCAGGATGCCCAGAATGGTGCTTTGCCGCGGCTGCCCGCCGCTCACCAGCTCGATGAGCTTCTCGTTGGCGGTCTCGAGATCCTCGATCTTCACGAGGTTGTGCTCGACGAGCTGCGCTCCCAGGAGCCGGTTGGCCCGCATCAGGAGGGGACGGTGTTCTTTCGACATGCTGGGAGGCCGGAATTAGGCGACCACCGCGGCTTCAGGCGACGCTTTTTCCGTGGCCCGGAACTTCGTGACCCGCTTTAGCAACTCTTTCTTCAGCTTCTCCAGGCCATCGCCGTTGAGGCAGGAAATCTCGAGCACATCGGCCTTGCGGTAGCGGGCCTTGAATTTCTTCAGGTGCGCCGCCGCTTCCGGCACGTCCATCTTGTTGGCCACGACGAGACGCGGCTTCTCGAGCAGCGCCTTGTCGTAGAGTTCCAGCTCCCCGAGCAGGTGCTTGTAATCCTCGCGCGGGTCGCGGGCATCCGTCGCCGCCATGTCGATGAGGAAGATGAGCAGCTTGCACCGCTCGATGTGGCGCAGGAAACGATGGCCGAGGCCGCGGTTCTCGTGGGCGCCCTCGATGAGGCCCGGCACGTCGGCGAGAAGCAGCCGCTTCGTGCCCTTCACTTCGTCGAAATACTCGATGACGCCGATCTGCGGGTGGAGCGTGGTGAACGGATACGCCGCGGTCTTGGGCCGCGCCTTCGTGATCCGGCCGGTGAGGGAGGATTTGCCGGCGTTGGGGAACCCGACGAGCCCGACGTCCGCGATGCTCTTCAGGACGAGGCGATACGTGCCGGTCTCGCCCGGGTGGCCGGGATTGGCGCGACGGGGCGCGCGGTTGGTGGACGTCTTGAAATGCGTGTTGCCCCAGCCGCCGTTGCCGCCCTTGCAGAGCACGATCTGCTGGGCGTCGGCGACGATCTCGGCGACGGGTTTCTCGGTCGCGAGATCGATCACGACGGTGCCGAGCGGCATGCGCAGGATGCAGGGTTTGCCGTCGCGGCCGTGGCAGTCGGCGCCCTGGCCGTGCTCGCCCCGCTCGCCCCGCCAGTGCGGCTGGAACTTGTAGTCGACGAGATTGTTCGTGTTCACGTCGCCCAGCAGGATGACATCGCCGCCGCGACCGCCATCGCCGCCGTTGGGACCGCCCCAGGGCTCGTATTTTTCGCGGCGGAAACTGATGCAGCCGCGGCCGCCATCACCTGCTGCCAGCTTCACCGTGCATTCATCGACAAACATGCCGCCACGATGCAGAAGCCGCGACGTTTGCCAAGGGGTCGCTCGCCGCGCGCGCGCGGACGACGACGCCGGAGAATTCAGGCGCGGCCGGAGCCCGGCTGGGCCAACGCTTCCGCGGCCGCCAACACGCGGAGCGTATTGGCGCCCCACAGCTGCCCAAGCCAGTCCTCGCTCCAACCGCGGGCCCGTAGCGCCGCGGTGATATTCGGAAAGTCGGCCACATCCACGAGGCCCGGAAACCCGCCGCCCCCACCGTCGAGATCGCAGCCGATGCCGACGTGCGCGATGCCCGCGACTTCCGCCGCGTGCTCCACATGACGGACAAAATCCGCGAGCGACACGCGGGGATTCGGATGCGCCGCGGACATCGCATGGTAGGTGCGGCTGACCTCGCGCAGCGTCTCGGGCGTGAGCGGACGCGCCACAAAAGGCAGCAGCGCCTTGGCGGTGGCTTCCGTGCGGCGGTTGCCGGGGTCGTCGGCGAGGGAGATCGGCAGGGCGTTCGTCTGGATGACTCCGCCCTTGGCGGCGAGCGCCCGGAGGAGTTCATCGCCGATGTTGCGCGCGTGGGCGCACACGGCGGTGCAACCGGAATGGGAGAGCACCACCGGCGCCTTGGAGACTTCGAGGAGATCCCAAAGCGCGTCGTCGCTCGCGTGCGACGCGTCGACGACGATGCCGAGGCGGTTGCATTCCGCGACGAGTTCGCGGCCGAAGCCGCTCAACCCGCCCCACTCCGGTCCGCGCGGGTCGGTCGAGGAATCAGCCACGTCGTTGTGAAACATGTGGGTGAGTCCCACCATCCGGACGCCGGCACGGTGAAACGCCTGCAGGTGCGCAAGGTCACGCCCGACCGAATAGGCGTTTTCCAGGCTCAGGTAGATTGCGCGGCGGCCGGCAGCCTTCAGGGCCGGTCCGTCAGCCGCCGTGAGCGCGAGGGCGCAAGCGGCCGCATTGGCCCGCAGCACCTCGTGGGTGCGGTCGAGAAACCGCCGCGCCCGGTCATGCGCGATCGCGTGGCCTTCCGGGGTGCGTGCCCCCTGCCCCACGTAGATCGCGAACACCATCGCATCCACGCCGCCGGCGGCGAGCCGCGGCAGGTCGCACTGCGATTCGTCCACCGCGAACTCATGCCGCGCGGCAAAATCCCACTCGGCACGCGCCAGCGACGCCGTGGGCGTGTCGCTGTGCGTATCGATCGTGAAAAACCGTTCGTGCAGCGCGCGCGCCTCGGCCGACGCCGCCGGGGAGACGGGCGGCGACGACGTCATGGTTGTTTGCGCCCCTTGAACCACGGCTTGGCTCCACCGGCGAATTTTCCGCGCAGCTTCTCCTTCGCGAGCTCCGCGGCCGGCCTGACCTTGGCGGTGTCGCTCTCGCCGATCATCTGGAACTTGCCCGACTCGCCGCCGAGCAGCTTCGCCGCGGTCTCCTGCATGCCGAGCCGCTGCATCGTCGAACGCAGCGCGCCGCGCACCTCGGGTTTATACCAGAAGAAGAAACTCCGCTGCTCCTGCTTCTCGTCCGGCGTGCGCGCGACGCACACCGGCTTCTGGTCGTAGGGATGCACGCCGGTCGCATAGATCTCGGTCGCGACCGTCATCGGCGTCGGCGTGAAGTCCTGCACCTGCTCGAGTTTGAAGCCGAGTTCCTTGGTCTTCAGGGCCACGTCGGCCATATCCTGCGGCTTCGAACCGGGATGGGAACTGATGAAATACGGGATGATCTGATACTGCCCCTTGCCCACCTTGTTCTTCGCGGCGTCGAACTTCTGTTTGAACTTCGTGAAGTAGCTGAACGACGGCTTGCGCATCACGCGCAGCACATCGTCGGACGTGTGTTCCGGCGCGACCTTGAGGCGGCCGGAGACGTGATGCGCCACGAGTTCCTCGACGTAGCTCGCGTGGCTCGCCTTCGCGGCCGGCGACGCGCCCTTTTCGTGGAGGAAAAGATCGTAGCGGATGCCGCTGGTGACAAAGGCGTGCTTCACACCCGGCGTTTCGCGGACGGCCTTGTAGACGTCGAGCAGCGCGGTGTGGTCGGTGTCGAGATTGCGGCAGACATCGGGCCAGATGCAGCTGGGGCGGACGCACTCGTCGCAGATCCACTGCTCCTTGCCCTTCATGCGATACATATTGGCCGAGGGGCCGCCGAGATCGGTGATCGTGCCGCGGAAATCCGGCATCTGCTTGATCGACTCCACCTCGCGCAGGATCGACTCCTTGCTGCGGCTCGCGACGAACTTCCCCTGGTGGGCCGAGATCGTGCAGAAGCTGCAGCCGCCGAAGCACCCGCGGTGCATGTTGATCGAGTGTTTGATCATCTCATACGCGGGGATCGGGCCGCGCTTGCGGTAGCGGGGATGCGGCAGCCGCGTGTAGGGCAGATCGAAACTCGAGTCGATCTGCTGTTCGCTCATCGTCGGGAAAGGCGGATTGATCACGAGCATCCGATCCCCCGTCGGCTGCAGGAGCCGGCGGGCCTGCACGCGGTTCGACTCGGTCTCGATCTGTTTGAAATTCGTGGCGTAGAGCGCGCGGTCCGCCACGCACTCCTCGTGCGAGTGGAGGGTGTGATCCTCCCAGTTGGCGTTCTTCGGCAGCGGCGCGCCGGGCGGCAGCAGCACCGCGGTCTGCGCGATGGTCTTGAGCGAGGAAAACGGCACGCCCTTCTTCAGCAGCCGGATCACTTCCTTCAACGGCAGCTCGCCCATGCCGTAGACGAGGAGATCGGCGCCGCTTTCGGCGAGGACGCTCGGCTTGATGGTATCGGACCAGTAATCGTAGTGCGTCACACGCCGCAGACTCGCCTCGATGCCACCGATCATCACCGGCACGTCGGGAAAGAGCTCTTTCAGGATCCGCGTGTAGACCGTGACGGCGTAGTCGGGCCGGAAACCGTGCTCGCCGCCGGGCGTGTAGGAATCCTCGGAGCGGAGCCGCTTCGCCGCGGTGTAGCGGTTGACCATCGAATCCATGCAGCCGGCCGTCACGCCGAAGAACAACCGGGGCGCACCGAGTTTTTTGAAGTCACGCAGGTCGTCGCGCCAGTTGGGCTGCGGCACGATGGCCACGCGCAGGCCTTCGCTCTCGATCATCCGGCCAACGACGGCCGTGCCAAACGCCGGGTGATCGACGTAGGCATCGCCGGAAACGATGATGACATCGACCTGATCCCAACCGCGCGCGGCGACCTCGTCACGGGTAGTGGGCAGCCAGCGGGCGGGATCCCAGAGCGGCTCGTGCGAGTAGACTTTGGTGTGGGCGGAGTCGGACACGGAAAACGGGCGCCACAGTCGACGGCCCCAACGCGCTCCGCAAGCACCGCCGCGCGAGTTTGTTCACTTCAGCCTCAGCAGCGTGGCAGCCCGCTGCGGTCAGAACCGAAGCCGGGAGTTTTCGTGCCCGCATTTCGGGCAGCGGCAGACCTCCGTGCCGGTAGGCGCCGAGTAGAGCGCATCGCAACGGATGCAGTGAAAGCTGGTCTTCCGGCGCTCCAATTCGAACCGGCGATGGTCGCGGCGGTCATAGTAAAACCACAGCCCAAGAAAGAGGGCCGCCACGAGGAAGCAGTAGACAATCGCCGCCGTTTGAAACTCGAACATCCGGCGGAGACGTTGAGCATCCCGGCGGGCGTCGCCAAGCGCCGAGCGCAGGCGGCGGGCGGGGCGCACGGGGCTTGTCTGGGGGACAAAAAAACGCGCCGGCAAATGCCGGCGCGTTGAAGTGGATGAACAGACTCGCGGAGCGATCAGGCTTTCGTCTCGCCCTCGGCCTTGGGGGCCTCGGCGGGAGCGGCGGCCGGAGCGGTCTCGGCTTCGGCGGCCTTCTTGGCGCCCTTGGCCTTGCCGGTCTTCTTGCGGGCCTGCTTTTTGTAACCCGGATCGTCGGCCTTCACGAACTCGATCAGCGCGAGCTCGGCAGCGTCGTTCTGGCGCTGGGCGCCGAGCTTGTAGATACGGGTGTAGCCGCCGTTGCGCTTCATGAACTCCTGGACGGTTTCGTTGAAGAGCTTGGCGACGGCGTCCTCATTGCGGACGTCAGCCTGCGCGAGCCGGCGGAGGTGCAGAGCGCGCGGGGCGAGCTTGCCGTTCACCTTCGGAACCGCGGCGGCCTTCTTGGCCTTGGTGATCACCTTCTCGATGAAGGGACGCAGGGCCTTGGCCTTGGCCAGGGTGGTCTGGATGCGGCCGTGCTCGATGAGCGAGGCGCCGAGATTGGAGAGCATCGCCTCGCGGTGCTCGCGGGTGACGCCGAGGGAGGCGTGGTGTTTGTTGTGACGCATTGTGTTGGTGTGTTCTGGTTGGAGCGTCCGATCGGCAATCCGGTCGCAGCGTTGGGCGGCAGCGGACGGCGCGGACGCTGAAAATGTGAATGAGTTGAAGCGTTATCCGTCCGGTGGAGACGACAGCGTCGCGAGCGGGAGCCCGCGACGCTGGGTCGGACCGAGGCGGAAAGGCCTCAGATCTCCTTCTTGGTATCGAGGAGGCGCTCGTCGAACTTCATGCCGAGCGACAGGCCGAGGGCTTCGAGCTTCTCCTTGATTTCGTTGAGCGACTTCTTGCCGAAGTTGCGATACTTGAGCATCTCCTGCTCGGTCTTCATGGCGAGTTCGCCGACCGTGGTGATGTTCGCGTTGTTCAGGCAGTTGGCCGCGCGGACGGAGAGTTCGATTTCGTTGACCGACATATTGAGGAGCTTGCGGAGCTTGTTCTGCTCTTCGCTGACCTCGGACTGTTGGTTTTCGAACTCGTAGGACTCCTCGCTGACGCGATCGAAGACATCGAGGTGATGCTTCAGAATCGAAGCGGCCTGCTTGAGGGCATCGTCGGGCGTGATCCGGCCATCGGTCCAGATCTCGAGGTTGAGCTTGTCGTAATCCGTGATCTGGCCGACGCGGGTGGCCTCGACCGCATACTTGACGAGCTTCACCGGCGAGAAGAGCGAATCGATCGGAATGACGCCGATCGCCTGCTCCTCCTTCTTGTTAGCCTCGCCCGGATAGTAGCCGCGGCCGGTCTTGATCTCGATCTCGGCGTCGAAAGCACGCTTGGTATCGAGGGTGCAGATGACCTGATCCGGATTGATGATCTGGATGTTGGCGTCCGGCTGGATATCGGCGGCGGTGACGGCGCCCTGCTTGTTGACCTTGATCTGGAGCGTGATCGGCTCGCGCTTCTGGGAGACGATGAGGATTTTCTTCAGGTTGAGGACGATGTCGGTGACATCCTCGACGACGCCATCGATGGACTGGAACTCATGGTTCACGCCGTCGATCTTGATCGAGGAGATCGCGGCGCCCTCGATGGAGCTGAGGAGAACGCGGCGGAGGGAGTTGCCAACCGTATGGCCGTAACCGGCTTCGAAGGGCTCGGCGATGAACTTGGCGTAGGTCGGCGTGGCACCTTCCTCGACCTTGGTGAGCTTGCTGGGCAGTTCGAACTTTCCGAGACGTTTTGGCATAGACTGGGGAGTTCTGACGTTGAGCGTTTGAGAGGGGGCGGACGGGAATCGCGCTTAGAAGCGCGAGTAGAACTCAACGATGAGCTGCTCGTTGATATCCTGGGTCATCTCCTCCCGCGTGGGCAGGCGGACGACAGTGGCCTTGAACGTCTCGGGGTTCATGGTGAGCCAGCCGGGGACATTGCGGATGCGGTTTTCCTCGAGATTGCGCGTGGCGAGCTGACGGGACGCCGGCGTGTTCTTGACCTCGATCTCATCGCCGGGCTGCACATTGTAGCTGGCGATGTCGACCTTGTGGCCATTGACGCGGATGTGGCCGTGGTTGACGAACTGGCGGGCCGCGGCGCGGCTCTTGGCGAGGCCGAGGAGGTAAACCGTGCTGTCGAGACGGGTCTCGAGCAATTGGAGGAAGCGCTCGCCGGTGACGCCGCGCTCCTTCTTGGCGTTTTCGAAGACGCGACGGAACTGACGCTCAAGCAGGCCGTAGATGTAACGCAGCTTCTGCTTTTCGTTCAGACCGACGGCGTATTCGGAGACCTTGCGGCGGAGCTTGGGACCGTGCTGGCCGGGCGGATAGCCGCGGCGCTCGAGGGCCTTGCCGGATCCGAGGAGATGCTGACCGAAACGACGGCTGATGCGAGTGGTGGGGCCGGTATAACGAGCCATGGTGGTAAAGGATGTGTCGTGAGACGGGTGGCGTGTGACGGGTGGGTGCGTGACGGGCAACCGGGCGGCGAATGGCGCGCACCGGAACACCTGTCACTCGGTATTAGACGCGGCGGCGTTTACGGGGCCGGCAGCCGTTGTGCGGGATCGGCGTTACGTCGACGATCGAGGTAATCTCGAGGCCGATCGCCTGCAGGGCGCGGATCGCGGAATCGCGGCCGAGGCCGGGACCGGAGACGCGGATGACGATGTCCTTGAGGCCATGCGCCATCGCATTACGAGCGGCATCCTGGGCGACGACCTGCGCGGCGTAGGCGGTCGACTTACGGGAACCGCGGAAGTTGCACTTGCCGGCGGAAGACCAGGCGATGACAGCGCCCTTCTGGTCGGTGATCGAAACGATCGTGTTGTTGAACGAAGCGAGCACGTTGGCGACGCCGGACGTGACGTTCTTCGAGCCCTTGGCCTTGCGGACCTTGATCGCGCCCAACTCCTCCTTCAGAAGGTCTTCGGCGGTGGGCTGCTTGGCGACACCATGCACCATCTCGACGGGCTTCTGCTCAGCAGCGGGGGCGGCGGCAGGCGCAGCACCGGCGGCGGGCGCAGCACCTTCGGCGGCGGGCTTGGCGGCTTTGTCGCCGGCGGCCTTCGGAGCCTTGGCTTTCTTCTCGGCAGGGGCAGCGGCGGGCGCGCCTTCAGCGGCGGGCTTGGCGGGCTTCTCTTTCTTCGGAGCGGACTTTTCTTCGGCCATGTTGGTAAAATTAACGGGTGAGTGATTGCAGGTGACGAGCGGGTGCGGGATGCGCGCGGCGGGGTGAACGACACGCGCGCCGCACTCGCCCCATCACGGGCTTATGCTTCCTTCGCCTTGGTAACGCCGACGGTCTTGCGCGGGCCCTTGCGGGTGCGGGCGTTGGTGCTGGTGCGCTGGCCGCGGACCGGGAGGCTGCGGCGATGACGGATACCGCGATAGCAATTGATGGCCTGGAGGCGCTTCAAGTTGCCCGCGATCTCACGACGAAGGTCACCCTCAAGCACCCACTTGTGCTCGGTGATGATGTGGAGGATCTTGTTCAGCTGCTCCTCGGTCAGGTCCTGAGCCCGCATCTCGGGGTTCAGGCCTGCTTCCTTGACGAGCAGGTCGGCACGGGTGGGCCCGATGCCGTTGATATAACGGAGGGAATACGCGACTTTCTTCTTCGCGGGGATTTCTACGCCGAGGAGACGAGGCATGGTGTTGGGACTGTAGTTGAGAGTTAGGTGTTGAAAAAGTGAGAGCCCTGCGGGTGGCCGGAGGACGGAAAATTGGATGCAAGGTCCGCCTAGCTGGCGGGAACCATGGGAGACCGGGGAACCGTGAGAATTTCAGGGCCGCGATCGGTGGTGAGCACGGTGTGTTCGAAGTGAGCCGAAGCCGAACCGTCGGCCGTCACAATCGTCCATCCGTCGGAGAGCGTTTTGGTGCGATAACCGCCCGCGTTGACCATGGGCTCGATCGCGAGCGTCATGCCGGGCCTGATCCGGTCGCCGGTGCCGCGGCGGCCGAAGTTCGGGATCTCGGGCGGCTCGTGCATTGAGACGCCGACCCCGTGGCCGACCATATCGCGCACGACGCTGAAGCCATTCGCCTCAACATACTGCTGAATCGCGTGCGAAACATCTCCGATACGGTTACCTACCAGCGCCTGCTTGATTCCGATATCGAGGGCCTCGCGCGTGACGCGAAGCAGCTTCTCGTTGGCCGCGGAGATCGGGCCGACCGGAACGGTGCAGGCATTGTCGCCCACATAGCCGTCGTGCCAGACGACGATATCGAGCGAGACGACATCTCCCTCGCGAAGCACCCGCTTGAAGGACGGAATGCCGTGAACGACTTCGTCGTTCACCGAAATGCAGGTATGGGCCGGATAACGTTTCGAACCGTGCGTGTAACCATAACACGCGCTGCGGGCTCCCAAACGACTGATCCAATCGCGGCCAGCTTCTTCCAAGTCCTGCGTCGTCACGCCTGGCTTCACGATCGGCTTGAGTTGCTCAAGGACGGTCGCGGCAATGGCGCACGCCTCCCGCATTCGGGCGATTCCCTCTTTGTTCTTGATGGGGATCGTCACGATAGCGCGAGAGAGCTCGGCTCACGCAGGAGGCCGAGCGTGCGATAGTGTTGGACGACATTTTTATCGGAATCAGCGCCAGCGATAACCGCGTTCAGCAGTTCATCACGGGCATCGAGCCATTCATCCAACACGTGTGCTTGGAGCAGCGTAGCCGGGAAGTCGGTAAGGACAAAACCCGCATCAGGTTTGCGCGCGAAGAACCATCGTCGCATGAGCGCGAGACGGCTGGCTTCTTCCGCTGCGGCCGGGGCCGCGCGGCGCGAAATCTCCGATCCCTTCAGGAGAAACGGAGAGACGTGCTCAAGATTCAAAGAACGGGCCCGGTCCATCAGCGTTTTGGCAAAATCCGATGAACCGAGGAGAACCAACTTGGCTTTGGCGGCAGGGCCAAAACCCACGAAGGGGTCGGAGATGCCAGCCACAGCCGCCTGAGTAAAGAACTTATTTCAGAAAGGCCTTGTAGGCCCAAATACCGGCGCCGAGGAGCAGAAGACCGAGCATCGGGAGGGCAATCTTCATGACCGCTTCCTGACTCAAGGCCTCCCCGGAGGCACCCTGTTGAGGATTCGCGCTGCGCGCACGGATACGGCCCTTCTTGAGGAAACCGTCGTAGTGGCGTTGCAGCAGGAAGGTCTCGATCTGGCGCATGGTGTCGAGAATGACACCGACCGTGATCAACATGCCCGTGCCACCGAAGAAGTAGGCGATGCGGGTCGGCACATTGAGCTCGAACAGCAATACATCGGGCATCACCGCGATAATCGTGAGGAACACCGCGCCAGCCAACGTGAGGCGGGTCATGATGAAGTCGAGGAACTGAGCGGTCGGCTCACCCGGACGAACACCAGGAATATAGCCACCATACTTCTTCAGATCGTCGGCGATCTGGATGGGTTTGAACATCACGGATACCCAGAAATAGCTGAAGAAGAGAATCAGCAGGGTATAGAAGGTGTAGTAGGTCCAGTGACCGCGAAGCAGGTTGTTGGAGAACTCGATCAGGAACTTGAGTTCGAAGTGGGCGCCGACCCAGGAGAGGATCTGCTGAGGGAAGAGTAGAATCGCACTCGCGAAGATGACGGGCATGACACCGGAGTAATTCACCTTCAGGGGGAGGAACGAACTCTGACCGCCCATGACTTTGTTGCCCACTACCCGCTTGGCGTATTGCACCGGAATCTTCCGCTGCCCTTGGACAACGGCGATGATGCCCATGGTAACCAGAACGAACAGCGCGACCATGATCACCGCCTGCGGAAGACCCAGACTGGTGCCGGTGCCGACGGGACGGAAGAAGAGGCTCCACGTCTGCTGGGCCGCGCCCGGAATATCCGCTAGGATACCGACCGTGATCAGAAGCGACACGCCATTGCCGATGCCGCGCTGGGTAATTTGTTCACCGAGCCACATCAGCAACATCGTGCCGGCGGTCATGAAGATCACGGACGTGATCAGAAAGGTCCACTTCTCGGTCATCACGATGGGACCGTAGGTGGCCACATCATAGCCGGGGAACAGCTGACCGGGATTCTGGAGAGCGAGAAGAAGAAGCGTGCCTTGGATAACGCAGATCAGCACCGTCGCGTAGCGGGTATATTGGGTCAGCTTCTGGCGACCAACGTCACCCTCCTGCTGCAGTCGGCTTAGCGCCGGAACTACGGCGGTCATCAACTGGAAGATAATGGACGCGCTGATATAAGGCATGATGCCCAGCGCAGCGATTGCACCCTTGGTGAGTGCACCGCCCGTGAACATGTTGTAGAGGCCGATAAGGTTACCCGCACCAGTGGCCGCCTGTTCCGCGAAGAAGCGTTGCAGCGGATACGGGTCGATGCCGGGAAGCGGGATGATCGACGCGACGCGGGAGACGAACAGCAGCGACAGCGTGTAGAAGATGCGGGAGCGGAGCTCCGGAATCTTCAGGGAGTTCGTGAAGGCGGAAAACACAGGAGAGTGAGAGGTAGGGTTGCCGATGATCGGATGCCAATTGCGGAAACGCCCGCGTGCGGGGGACAACTGCGAGCGCTGCTGTCCGGGGGAGACGGAGAAAGCTCCCCTCCCCGACCGGCGTTGCGAATCAGGCTACGATGGCCTGACCGCCCGCCTTCTCGATCTTGGCCTTGGCGGACTCCGAGAACTTGGCGGCAGTGACCTTGAGGGCACGGCTGATTTCGCCGTCACCCAGGATCTTCAGCGGGTTCCCATTGGCGCGGACAAGGCCGTGCTGGGCAAGCGCGTCGGCGTTCACCTCGGTTACCTGCGCGTCAAGGCCAGCCAAGTCGCCGACATTCACGACCGCGTAGGCGACGCGATGGTTATGATTGTTGAAGCCGCGATGCGGCAGCTTGCGGTAGAGGGGCATTTGGCCGCCTTCGAAGCCGGGACGGATGCTGCCGCCCGAGCGAGCCGTCTGGCCTTTGCCGCCCTTGCCGCTAGTCTTGCCGTGGCCGCCGCCTTCGCCGCAGCCAACGCGTTTCTTCCGGTGCACCGCACCCGGAACGTTTTTCAGTTCGTGGAGTTTCATTGCGTTTTCCTAAGGACGCCCCACCCGGCAGATTTTCCGGATCGGACTCGGATTATAGAGATATATGGTCGGGGGCACGCCCACCTGACTCAATCTGCCGCGGAGTGCGATCACTCCGCGGCGGGGATCACAGCAGGTAGTGCGATCTGTTTCCGATGAAGTCAGCTTGCTTTCCGCGTCGCAGAAATGTCTTCGGCGAGGCGGAGCTTACGGAGACCTTCGAGCGTCGCGTGCACGACGGCGATGTGGTTCGAAGAGCCCATCGACTTCGTGAGAATGTTTTTCACGCCGGCTGCCTCGAGCACAGCACGCACTCCACCACCAGCGATGAGTCCAGTGCCTGGAGAAGCGGGTTTCAGCATGACGCGGCCACCGTCGTATTCGCCCATCACGTCGTGAGGGATCGTGTCGCCCTTCAGCTTCACATTCACGAGGTGCTTGTGCGCGTTCGCGGTGCCCTTCTTGATGGCATCGGGAACTTCGTTAGCCTTGCCGTAGCCGATGCCGACCTTGCCCTTGCCGTCGCCGACCACAGCGAGTGCGGCGAACGAGAAGCGTCGACCACCTTTGACGACCTTGGCGCAGCGGTTGATGAAGACGACCTTTTCGATCATCGACGGACCGTCGCCTTCCGGCTTCTGGTCGCGATTATCGCGGCGGGGACCACGACCGCCGCCCGGACCGTCCCGACGGGGCCCGCGATTTCCACCGGGGCGGAATTCACGTTGCGGACGATCGGGAGCGGGAGCGGCTTCGGGAGCGGGAGCGGCGGACTCAGGAGCAGAATTTTCGGTGCTCATACGGGTGCTTAGAATTTGAGGCCACCTTCGCGCGCGGCGTCGGCGAATTGTTTCACCTTGCCGTGATAGGGAGCGCCGGAGCGATCAAACACGACAGACTCGATGCCGGCAGCCTTGGCCTTGGCGGCAAAAGCGACGCCGAGCGCTTTGGCGCTCTGGATATTGGCCTTGAGCTTCTGCTTGCGCAGCTCGGCATCGAGGCTGGACAGGAAGATCAAGGTAGTGCCGGCGTCGTCGTTGATCGCCTGCGCGTAAATGTGCTTGGCGGTGAACCGCACGGAGAGACGCGGGCGGGCGGCGGTGCCGACGACCTTTTTGCGAATGCGCCAACGGCGATTCTGCAGGAGGCGGGCTTTGGTGACAGTGTTCATGAGTGTGCTCCTTAGGCGACGGTCTTGCCTTCCTTGCGGCGAACACGCTCGCCGACGATGCGCACGCCCTTGCCCTTGTAGGGTTCCGGCGGGTAGTAGCCACGGATCTCGGCGGTAATGGCGCCGACGAGCTGCTTGTCGGCGCCCTCGACCTTCAGCTTGGTCTGGTCGGTGACGGTAACTTTGATGCCCTCCGGGATATCCATCAGGATCGGGTGCGAATAACCCAACGCGAGGTCGAGCTGCTTGCCCTTCAGATTGGCTTTGAAACCGACGCCTTGGATCTCGAGGTCCTTCGAATATCCGTCGGTGACACCCTTGACCATGCCCGCAACAATCGAACGTGCGGTGCCATACATCGCCTTGGCGAAGCGGGTGTCGTCGGTCGGAGCAAAGGTGACTTTCTTGTCGGCGACGGTGACTTTGACCACCGGAGCGAAGGTCTTCTCGACCTTGCCTTTGGGGCCTTCGACGAGGACCTTGCCACCGCTCACGGTGACTTTGACCTTGTCGGGAATCGAAACGGGTTGTTTGCCGATACGGCTCATTTGGAAAAGTGGCTAAAGGGTTTTCGCGCGGGCGCGATCACCAGACGTTGCAGATCAGTTCACCACCCGCCTTGTTGCGGCGGCAGTCGGCATCCTTCATTAGGCCCTTGGAAGTCGACACGATGCCGATACCAAGGCCGTTCAACACGCGCGGAATTTCGGTGTAGCGGTAATAAAGGCGGCGACCGGGTGTGGAGACGCGCGTGAGGCCGGTGATGGCGGGCGCCCCATCAACGTATTTCATTTTGACGACGAGGGTCTTGTGACCCTGCGCGTCTGCACCGCTGGAAAAGTCGGAAACGTAGCCCTCGGTTTTGAGGATAGCAGCCACACTCTCCTTGAGCTTCGAGTGCGGAATAACGCAGTCGTCCAAACGAGCTTTGCTCGCGTTGCGGAGACGCGTGAGGAAATCACTGATCGGGTCGGTCATGGGTGGATGTTTTTAAAGCAGGCCGCGCGGGTCATATCCGACCCCCGTGGGCCAAATGAATTACCAGGAAGATTTGACGACGCCGGGAATTTTGCCGGCGAGAGCCAGTTCACGGAACTGGATACGGGAAACGCCGAACTTGCGGTTATAGGCGCGCGGGCGACCGCTGAGGGAGCAGCGATTGCGGACGCGGACCGGAGACGAATTCTTGGGGAGCTTCTGGAGCTTCTTCTGGGCAGCAAAAAACTCCTCATCGCCGGTGTTGGGATTGACAAGGAGAGCCTTCAGCTCGGCCCGCTTGGCGGCGAACTTGGCGACGAGGCGCTTGCGCTTTTCGTTGCGCTCGATGGCGGATGTCTTGGGCATGACGAAATGATATTGGGTTAAGCGGCCTTCGGGGCGGAGCTCGACTCGGTGCGGCGGAACGGCATGCCCAGAAGCTTCAGCAGCTCGCGACCTTCTTCATCGGTCTGGGCGGTTGTCACGAAGGTAAGATCGAGACCCATGTGTTTTTTCACATTCTCGACGGTGATCTCGGGGAAGATAGTGTGATCGGTGATGCCGAGATTGTAATTTCCCTGCCCATCCAACTTCGGCGGCACGCCACGGAAGTCACGGATCGTGGGGAGGGCGACTGCGAGCAGACGATAGAGAAACTCCCACATCGCATTACCGCGCAGCGTCACGTGACATCCGACGACCTGTCCCTGCTTCAGCTTGAAATTGGCGATCGCCTTCTTGGAGCGGGCCAGAACGGGTTTCTGACCGGCGATAGCCGCGATGTCGCGTTGGATATCGGCGATCTGGTTCTTGTCCGCATCGGCATCGATGCCGGTATTGATGCTGATTTTAAGCAGCTTCGGCACCTGGTGCTTGTTCTTGTAGCCGCGGCTCTTCACCAGCTCGGCAGCGATCTGCTCGGTGTAGAGTTTTTTCAGAGTTGGAACGTAGCTCATTTGAGTTGCCCGCGATTACCGACCGCGAGGCGAGATAGGTTGAGA
>JACCEB011754030.1_pt1 | contig 59149 bp, 32 predicted proteins | sample 7454761 | NCBI WGS metagenome assembly JACCEB01 (sample SAMN15323454, study PRJNA562643) | freshwater metagenome | isolation source: river surface water | place: USA:Blue River Watershed | collected 2017-08-18
CAACACCAACACCAACACCAACACCAACACCAACACCAACACCAACGCCAACACCAACACCAACACCAACAACACCAACACCAACACCAACAGTTCCAGCAGCACCACCACCAACACCAACACCAACAACACCAACACCAACACCAACAACACCAGCACCAACACCAACACCAACACCAACACCAACACCAACACCAACACCAACACCAACACCAACACCACCAACACCAACACCAACAGCTGCAGCTGTTGTTAAAAATAAAAAAATACCAATATTTGTACCATTTAGTTATTATCCATTAATTAAACAAATATTATATGCATCTGCAGTTGCATCTCCACCACCAGTACCTACAAGTTTCAGTATTCCACCTGGAGCTGTAGGTGCCCCTGGAGCTGTAGGTGGTCCTGGAGCTGTAGGTGGTCCTGGAGCTGTAGGTGGTCCTGGATTTGTAGGTGGTCCTGGATTTGTAGGTGGTCCTGGATCATATGGTGTAATAGACGATTCTGCTCGTAAAATATTTGACATAATTAAAGATAAAATATCATCAATTAATGATATGACTGGAATTTTAGAAAAGGCAGAAACACAAATTAAACAACAAGATTTAGATTTAAGAAATCTTAATAAATATTTTAGAGAAATAGAAAAAATACAAAATAAAATTAGTGAATTTAAACCAAAACTTAAATTTCCTAAATTTGAAAAAGCTGTATCATTTTACGTTAAAGAAACAAAACCATCATCTCAAAATGTTACATTAGAACAACTTGATAAATCAACTGATCATATTAATTTTGATAAAGCAATCCAACAACAAATTGCTAAAATAGATAGTCGTTTAGCAACAGAATATGCTAAAATAGTTCAAGCTGATCCATCTAAAGGTGTATATTCAAAACATGAATGGATGGGTAAATTAGTTAATCCAGAACAATTACGTGATTCAGGTATGGAATATGGTACAAGTATGGGTTATGGTAGTAGTGGTATAACAATAAATCCATCTGTTGCTTCATATGCAAATACATATATTAGACCAAATCCTGACTTAGACAATTATAATAGATCAAAATATTCACAAGAAGCCATACAAATAATTAATAAAGGTTCAGATGATGAATTTAATAATTTTATGAATAAGACTGCTGGACAAGAGATAAAAAAAGATCATAATTTAGCCTTACAAATTTTAATGACTTCAATTGGATTAAAATGGTTAGGTTCTAATGATGGTATAGTTTATTTAACAACTCGTAATGGTCAGAAAACATTAGAGAATATTATAGCATTTACTACAATATCAAAAAATTCTGAATTACAAATATATATTAATTATATTAAAGATAAAGTCAAAGAAAAATACACACTAGATTTATCAGGAAGAGCTATAGACGCTGTTGGAAGAGTTCAATATGGACATCATCTTGAACAACAAAGACTATCTGATAATCCATTTTCATTTAAGTAATTCATTTATAATATTTTTTTTATATATAAAAATCATTTTCTATTGTATAAAATAATAGATAATGTTTGCTAAATCTAATCCAAAAGTAATTGATTATGATTGGTATCAATTAGAATCAACAATATTAGGTGTTCGTGAAAAAAATGCTGGAGGTTTTGGTATAAAACCTAAACAATTAGGAAGTGTAAAATCATTTATTAGTTTATTAAAAAAAATTATTGATTATTATAAATATCAATATTTATCATTTGATTCACGTGGAATTCCAGAAGAATATTTAAAAGAATTAAAAGATTTAGAATTCGAAACTTTTCAAAAAAATAATTATGTGTTTCAAGAATCACCTAATGTTGGAGACACTGTAATAATTGCAATAAAACCATATGAAGGTAAATATGAAAAAGGTAAAATCAAAGCTATTTTAACCAATATTAAATATCATCCTAGAGGTGTTAAAGTAGTATTAAATGATAAAAATTCAACAATCGGAAGAATAGCAACTGTAATAAAAAAAGAACATTTAGTTAAAAAAATATAATAAATATATAATAAATATATAATAATAATGTTATCATATAGTGAAATAAAAGAAAAATATAAAAAATTATTTGAATTAGCAAAAAATATTTATAAAAATCCAAATGTATTTAATGAAATATCATTAGAAGAAACACAAGAAAATGATCAATTATTTAATGATTTTATAGTTGATATAAATAATTGTGATTATCCTGAAGAGTTTGAAAGATGTATAATATATCATCATCCTAGTTCAGAAGGTATTCAATGTTTAGATATGCATACTTCAAAATTAATGTCATTAGCGAGAGAAGTAGAAAATAGACCTGAAAACAATTCAAATTTAGAATTAAAAAAAGAACCAGCACAATATTTAACTTTTAGTTATCGTGATATAGAAAATGAAATAACTGGATTAGTAATGATCTTTGGTATGTATTATTTAGAAAAACAAGAAAGATTTAATCCAGAAGCTCCAATCTATGGTTGTACATTTTCATTAAATCCATTAAACTGTTGTAAAAGTGAACAACGTGATATAGGTATTTCAGCTGTAAACAGTAGTGGAAATGAAGGATGTAATACAATAATATTTAAAAGTTATTTTATAGACTTATAAAAATCTCTATAACAATTTTCGTATTTTAGATCTTACTATTATTTCCAAAATTTTAATTTCTCTCTCCAATTTTTTTTTTTTGTTTGATATCGAGATTTAATTGGTGGTTGATATGTCATTTTTGATTTAATTGGTTGTGGATATTGATTTATGGTTAATGTTCTATATTTTTGTGTTTTTGGAGGTCTTTCTAATACTGGTTGTGGTTTTTTAATAGATTTCTGATGATATTGATGAACATTTATATTTTGCTGTCTATTAGCTTTTACCTTTTCAGACTCAAAAAATAATGAATCAGTTTCAGTAAGTACTACATTAATAGGTTCAATAATTTTATATCTAAAAAATATATTATATATATTTTCAATAACAGAATTAACTTTTTCTTTATTATTATTTAAAATATTTTCAATTTCATTAAATTTATGTTTATAATTATTAATAACTATTTTATTATCATATAAATAATGAAATAAAAATATATAATATTGATTATTTGTTAATAAATAATTATTTTTAAAATATTTTTTATATGTTATTTTTTTATTTGTATTTATATAATCATTTATTAATAAAACATATATTTTAGATAATAATCTAATTTCATCAATTAATAAATTTATTAGATTAAATGTTAATTCTAATCTTGTTTTTTCATTATCTGTTAATGATTCTGTATCAGTGGATTGATATATACGTGTAATAAGAATTTGTATTTCTCTTAAAATAATATCTATATGACTTGTATTATGATTGTTTAATTTATTAAATATATCGTTAAAATTTATATTTTCACCAAAATATGTAGAAGGTAATATTTCTTGTTTTAAATTAGTATATGTTTTATATAATTTATAATCATTTGTGTTATCACAATTTTGTATTGAATTATTATTAAACCATGGAATACATTTTTGAATAAATGATAAATTTGTAAAAAAATGTGTATTTAATACTTCACCAAGAGTTTTATCAGGATTAATTTTAATCTTATTTTTAGTAAATATTTCTTCTAATGTAGGTAGTGAATCTTTTACATCAGAATATATACTTTTATTAAAAATTAAATCACCTTCACCATAATTATATTTATTTTTTATATATATTGGATAATCGTCTGTATTAATGTTGGGAAATCTAGATAATGCACTAATCATAAATAATAATGCTCTAATATTTAATGGTATATGTTCTAATATTTGTTGTATTGTATTATCAATAATTCTAAATGAATTATGTGTATCATTATTTATTATATCAGAATTTTTAATGGGTGGTCTTTTAGGATTTATATGTTTTCTATAAATTAGAGTTTTAAGTTTATTTGTTGTTTTTTCTAATGTATAATCTAACACTTTGTTTAATATACCAGTAAAGTATGATGGTATTGGTAAAATCTTTGCTCCAATAATTCCAACACTAACAACTAAAGAAAATAATCCATATAATCCAATATTTATAATAACACGTGCTTTATTTTTTTGATTAATTTCAAAAAAAGGAATTTTTTCATTTTCAAGTTCTGCAGTATAATTTATAATATCATTTTTATATTTATTTAAATCAAGATGTATTAATTTATATTTTGGCTTTAAAAAGTCAAAAACCCCTCCTCCATAATGCTTAACCATATCTATATCTGGTTGAGTAGATTGTTGAGTATCTTGGGGTAAAAAATTAATAATTAGTGAAATTAATTTATCATATATTACATATAACAGTAATGATAATGGATTTTTTTCGATTTGATTTTCATTACTTTTAATAAAATATTGTGTTTTAATATTTTTCTGATTTTTTACTAAAGATTTTAATAAGAAAAATAATCTAATAATTTTTTTACTATGTTCACATTTTTCAGGTGTTGATGATACTAATCCAAAATAAATTGCAAATATATTTCTATAAATATCTGATGCTTCATCAGATGTATTTAAATTATTTTCCATTTCAGTATAAATTTTATTTTTTTGTGAATTCTTTGAAAGTGTATTCTTTAATTTTGTTTTATTAATAACTCTATCAATTATTCGTAATAAACTTTTTTTTTGGGGTGAATTATCTTGACTTGAATTTGTTATTTCAGATGAACTACATCTTTGTTCTAAATATTCTCTTAATTTAGACACATTGTTACTACTCACCGCTTCTTTAAATAATTCAGTTAAAAAACTTACTATACCTTTGGTACTTATTAAAAAAGCTTCACACATTTCGATATTATTAAATAAATCTTTTAAATAAACACCTTCAGAAATAGGAGTTACTCTACAAAATTCAGAATAATTTTCATTTTCGTAATCAAGATCAATAATTCCATTTACAAAATTATCAGTTGCTTTTTTTGCAGATCTATCTATACTTGTTTTAGGTTTATTATCATTACCACCATATTTTTTTAGATATGTAATATTATTTTTTCTCTGGTGATTTATATTTTTTTTCATTTTATTTTATAATGATACTTTTTTTATAAAAGAAAAAATATTTATTGATCCTTAATTTTATTACGTAAATCTATAATAAATTTATCATCTTTACCAAACATTTTAAGGTATTTGATATGAGTTCTAGTTAGTTCTTTTATTTTTTTATTTTCAACATCAGATAGAAATTGTTCATATTTCTCTTTATTTTCAAGGTCTTTAGTAAAATAAGTTTTATCTTCTTTAACATCTTGAAGATATTTTTGATATGTAATATCTGTACGTCCTTCAAAATCTGATTCAAATAATGTTGTAGATCCATTCCAGATTTGTGTTACCATTGCCCCTGTAACCTGTTCATTATTTTTATTTGTATGTTTTAATGCAGCTTTATTCGCTGTAAGAGTTGTATATTTATCTAAGAAAATATTAACCATAGTTTTTGAATCACAACTTCTTTTAGCAATAGCATTAGTTTTACATATTTCTAGATATTTTTGATCACCTATATTACTAGAATTTAGTTTTTGGTGAGCTTTATTAGACATTTCAATTCTGACATTTGATTCCCTTTTATCTTTGTATTCTTGATAAGTCATTGGAAAATCTTCTTCAAAATCTTCTTTATCTAACCAATATGAACGTCCTGGACTACAAATATTTTGAACATCCGATAATGAAATAGAATTACCATCAATATCTTTATATTTTTGGGCAATTTCATTAAAAGTTAATGTTCCTTTATCTTTTACCATTAATATAATAGTTAGAACATCAATCTTCCATCCATTCTTTTTAATTATTTTTGGTTTAGTTTGAATTTGAAAAGTCTTATCTGAATCAATAATTTTTCTGTGTAATTTATTTAGTTGTAATTCTCTACGTTTTTCAGATTCTTCTTCAATTTCTTTTTTAATTTTATTATATTCATCAATAAAATCTGAATTAGTATGATTTGTGTAATCATCTGCTACTTTACCAATATCAATATTATTATTACTTATTTTATCATTAATAATTAGTGTAATTCTGTCAGTTGTTAATTGAATAATATCAGATGTGACTGTTTTATTAATTTTATTATTAAAATCAGTATTTAATTTCTTAATAATAATGATATCAATTGGATTATGTTTATCACGTTGTTTTTTTTCTAAACGTGATGCTTTTATTTCATTTAACCATTCTAGTGAGTATTCCGAATTAGTTTTTATATCTGATATTTGATTTTTATCATCAATAAAATTAGGCTTTTCATTCCAAATAAATTCAACTTTATTTTTATGCATTAAAGTAATAATTTCGTCAAATTTATCATCAAGTGATTTAAACTTTGAACCTGAAGACGAGAATTGTATTCTAACTTTTGCTTCTTTATTATTATGATCATATGTTAATTGTGATCCACGACTACCTTTTGCGGGTGAATATGAAACATATTTTGGTACATTGCTCTTTTTAATTCTTGAATCTTCTAGGAAGTCATCATCGCTAGGTATTTTATCAATATTAATACCACATAATACATTTATACATTCAATAGTATGTTTTTCAAATTCTTGATTAGAATTGAATTGATAACCATCGATATATAGATCTTTAATATTTTTAGTGGAATTGATAATTAAATTATACCTTTTTGATAAAGCATTATTTAATCTTTCTTTAATTGTTAGTTTGTTTGATTTTGTCGAATGTTTGTCAAAATCTAGATATGTAGAATATATTCTAAAATGATCTGGTAAAATTGTTTCTATTTCTTTACCGTCTTTAGTAGTTTTAATTGTACTTTCTTTTTGATATTCAATATATTGTGGTAATTGTATTTCAGTTTCAAACCCATCTAATTTTATAAAATTTCTTTCTTGTTTATTTTGGTTGTGATTTTGGTCTGATTGGGTACAAATTCTTAAATTACTTAAACGATTATCGGTTTTATCACGATTAATATGGTCAACACTAATTTTACCATCATATTCAAATTGATTCATTAAATAACGATGCATATATAATGTATTTACAGGTAATTTAGTTATTGAACAAGCAATATATCCATTTGATGTAATATACCAAGCTGGTTTGGTATTAATTTTGTATTTATCTATAATAACAGTTTTAATTTTGTCTAATGAATTAATATCAATTTTACAAGTACTATTATTATTTAATTGTAATTCATAATAAGGAGTTTGATTGTTTTTAATGATTTTAATAAATTCCATTGAATGGTTAAATATTCGTGTGGTGATTGGTTTATTTAATTAATTTAAAGATTTCCTTAAATCAATTTTAATTAAAAATATATAAGCTAATTTATTTTAAAATAAACGCATTATAATTTTTGTAAAAAGAAAAAATAAATTAGAGCGTAGATCTAATTTGAATAAGCTAGGCCGCCCATACCTGACATAATGCGAAGTACATTGTAATTGACAGCGTAGATCTTGATCTTGCAAGGACGACCATTGACTACAGCTTGGTTGGTGAGGGTGAGTTGGAGGGTAGCGTTATCGATACGTGAAAAGTTGCAGGTGCCTGAGGGTTGGTGATCTTCAGGTTTAAGGGCAAATGAGTACACGTTGATACCAGTCGCTGGGACGTTTTCGTGGTGTTGGAAGGGTTGAACGAGGTTGAAGTAGCGGCCTTCACGTTCATAGAAGCGGTCGTGACCGTTGAGTTGGAGTTTAGCACTGGCAACTGGGTTAGCACCGTTGTCAAAGACACGGAGACCAGCAGCCCAAGCTTCAGCACCAGTGCAGTTTAAGAGGTTGGTGAATGTAAGACCATCAACATTGCTGACACCTGTGCTGTTACCAGCATTAGGTACGTTTAATCCGTCAGTTAAACCTGAACCTGGTAAAGCACCACCAGTCATTGGGAGTGAGTAGGGGAAGTTACCAACGAGGCTGGAAGCACCACCCATACCACCACCAAGAGGGTCTGATGGGGTACCTGAAAAGTAGGTTTCATCAAGACGGTCAGTGAAGTTAAACCATTGGGGACCACCGAGAGTCTTGGTGGTGTTAACATCAATGTTAGAGTCAGGTTGAACAACCCAAACAAGTTCTTTAACTGGGTGGTTAAAGTTGAGTTTGATCTTGTTGCTCTTGGTTGAAACTGATTCATCACCTGTGAATTGGAGTTGTTCGATGAGGTATTCGTGTGATACTTGGGCAAAGCGACGACGTTCATCAGTGTCAAGGTAGATGTAATCAACCCAGAGTGAAGCAGCTGTAAGGGATGGAACAGTTACGTTACCTGATGTCCAGCAGCAGTCGGTTTGTTTGCTGAATTCGAGGTTGATCTTAACTTCGTGGTATTGGAGAGCAATGAGGGGGAGGGCAAGACCAGGGTTGCGGCAAAACCAGAATTGGAGGGGAACGAAGAGAGTTGTTGATGGCATCTTTTCACCACCTGAGACTGGTTGGGTAAGACGGGGAACGTTACCAACCATGTTAGCGTAACCGGCTTGGTGACCAGCTGTTTGGGTGAGTTCGTTCCAGATGTGCATCCAGTATCCGTAGTGTTTGTCAATGCGTTGACCACCAATTTCAACTTCAACACTGTTGACAAGAACGTGACCAACCCAGTTGACCCAGCGGAAAGCGTGGGATGAACCAGCTGTAACTTCAGGGAGTGTTACTTGGAGGTAGATACGGTGAATAAGATCACCGTTACGTGAAATTGTCGCTGTTACTTTTCTGTTAAAGTCAGCTTGACCGTTGAATGTTTGTTCAATGGATTCCATTGAGAAGTTAGTGTGACGACGGTAAACTACTTTAAAGAAGGTAATTTGAGCGTTGCCTGTAAGATAGATATCTTGAGCGCCATAGGCGACAAGTTGCATAAGACCACCGGACATGATTTAATTTAATTTATTTACTTTATTAAAAAGAAAATTTTTTTTTATTATTTTTTGTTTTTTAAAAAATAAAAATATTTAAACATCAAGATTTTTATCCTAACAAAAATAATACACACATAAAAAATACTATCGGAAATTTTAAATTTAGTATTATTTTTATAAAAAAATTAAAAATATATATAGAAATTATTTTTTATTTTATTAAGAACTTAGAATATATCCTCCTTTATTTAGAATTTATACATTTTCTACTTTTTGGATTTATTTTTTCCATAATTATTAATTACACCAATTAATTCAGGGTAATATATTTCTTTGTTTATCAACTCTCTAATAAAATTATCATATCCATCATTAGTTTTAAAATCAGTATCAAATTCAGAAAATTTAAATGTTAGTTCCATTTTTTTTTGCGGTTTACCGTCACGATCAGAAAATGTTATTTCTCTTTTTTCATAATATTTATCATCAATCTTATCTTCTACTTTTAAATTTTCTATAATATTTTTAAATAAAGTTGCATAATTATGATTTTCAAAACAAAAAGCAGGATTAATATCTTTACATAATACATTCTTCACAAGTGTATTATTATCTTTAGTATCTAAATAATTAAATAATTTTAATTTAAATAAATACTCTTTGTTAAATGTATCATTAGTATGATTTGTATTAAATTTTTTACTATTTAATAATTTACTATATTTTGTTTCAATCTTTTTTTGGTCGTATTTCTCTGTTGTTTTATCTCCAAAAAATATTTTTAATACATCTTCGTCTCCAGTAAATAATAATTCTACTATTGCATTTATATATTCTAGATAAAGTTTTATAAAATTATTTATTCTCTTACGTAAAATTTGACCATCATCATTAATATTTTGAATATTATCTAATTTAAAATCCTCACTTAATTTAAAATCTTTAGGTACATTACCTTTATCATCAAATACTTTAATAGGGGGTAAATCTTTATATATTATTTTTGGTTGATTAAATATTGATTGCCCGATATTAAAAGTATTGCTTATTTTATCTCTATATTTACCATATAAATAATCTAATTCATACATTCTAATTATTTTTTCTCTTAAATCATCTGGATTTTTTTTATCTGTTATTAAGTCTCTAAATAATGTTAAATGATCCATTTCTGTTTTATCTTTTTTAAAAGTATTTTTTTTTAATATATTATTATCAATATCTTTTAATTTTTGTCTATTTTCAGCACTAATACCTTTTATTTGAGAGAATAATAGGTCTTTATCACAAGAATAAAAATCTTTTATATTTTTTCTTATAATTTGTTTATATACATAAATATTAATCTTTTTTTTTTGTTGTTCAGTTTCGGGTGTATTTTCTATATAATTTTCAAACCCTACTACTGATTGTATTAATTTACATTTAATATATTGTTTTAATATATCTTCATTAACAGTTTTAGACACTTCTGATACTGGTGGAGGTCCTATAGTATAATATCTTCCCTCAAAATAACCAATCAGTCGACTAAATATATTTTCTGATGAATTTTTAATATCATCTAATACAGAAGGTTTGGTCATAGGAAGTGTTATATATTTTTTCTGTTTAGCTAATTGTTTATATAATTCGCTTAACATTAAAATTATTGTATCAATTTCAGGACTAATATATTTTAGTTGGCTGTTTGTTTTTATATCATATAGTTTAGAATCAATATCTTTAACATTAATTTGATCTATAATAACAGAAGCTGTTTCTGTCTTAACAAAACTATCTATTTTAGCTTTATTATCTTGTATATATGTATGTATATATTTAAACATTTTTTCAAAAAATATTTCTAAAAAATTTTCATAATTTTTAATAAAATTATATAATGTTCCAATAGTTTGGTATTCATTTAATAACATACTTCCAAATGATTCAATCGTAAAATCAGATATATATTGTTTTCCATCATGATTATTAAATTTATTATATAATTCTATAATATTTTTATATTGGTCTACATTATCATTATTAAAATTCTTTTTATCAAATCTATAATCAAAACAAATTTTTTTTCCTTTTTCAAAATCATTTGTTTTAATTACTTGATAAGTTAAAACAAATTGGTTTAGATAATTTTTAAATTTAGAAAAAATAGTATTATATACAGTATCACTTTCTATTATTCGATATTTTTTACTAGGTGTATCAAATTCAATTAAATCATCTGGTTTTAATTTAATAATATCATTATGAACTAATTCAATCATATTATTATATTTTTCATATATTTCTATTAAAAAAAGTCTATGCTTTGTAATAATTTTAATAGGATCATTATTTGAATTATCAGTTATTAAAGGTCTAGGGTCCGTTTTGTTATTTATATAATTGATATCAATATAAGCCTCACGTAAATAATCCTTAAATATGCGTGCATCTTCGGCTAGAGGAGGAATAACTATGTTATTAATATAAGTAATACCTTTAACATCTAGATCTGGTAATTCTGTATCTTCTATCATATATAATGATATATCACCATTCTCTATAGGCTTTTCTGCATGTCCTATTTGATCATAGTTTGTCTTATTCATAACTATTATTCTAGAAATATCTTTATCTTTCATACTATCTATCAATGAATAATCCGGTTTAAAAAAATTTGGCATTACGCTTTTTGTTCCCATTTTTATTTTTATTTATAAAAAAAGATATTAAATTTATGAATTATACAAACAATATTAGTTTATTTTTCAAATATACATAAATAATTTATACGTATTAACAATAAAATAAGTTGATATGTGTTATATTTTTATTTTTATCTAATATAAAAATAAAAAATATAAATGTCAGATATTTTAAAAGATTATGATCAAAAATTTAAACAAGCCTTTGATACATACAAACAAAACATAAATCAAATATCAATTGTAAATGATACTGATATAGATAAGTTACTATTAAAAGAAATTAGTGGCAAAGCTTCACAATATTCTGATATAGTATTTAATGGTGAAAACAAGGGATCTGTATTTTATATACCTACAAGTGAATATAATAAAATTATTAAAGATAAAACAAAAAATCCACATTATGATATTAAAATTAAAATTAAAACTCCATAAATATGTTTAATATATAAGTCTTGAAGATTATATATAATTAAAAATACACAAAAACATAAATATAAATTATTTATTTTTAATTTTACGTAATATTTAATATTTTATACCACATAAATTATATTTAAGTGATATGAAAATAATAATAATAACTTTTTCTAAAACATAATATAAAGACACATTAAATATTTTTAAATACAATAATTAGAAATATGTCAGCAATTAATTATAATGATGCAACGTTTGGTTCTATTTATATTAAAGATGGACTGGTTTTAGATCATTATTATCGTGAAATGCCTGGGACAATTAGGTTTAATAAAGATAATAATACATTTGAAGGATACACTGGACAATTAGGTCCACTCGGAGAAACTTGGAGAGAACTTACATTAGATATTGCATCTAAAGATAAACTAGGAGGTATTAAAATAGGTAATAACTTATTTATTAATAGTCAAGGAGAATTATCTTCAGTTGCAACAGGTCATACACGTTTTTATGAAAATGTTATTACAGTATCTAATATCCCTCCGGATGAAGGATCCACATTTTTAAATGGAGATTTTCAATCTTTAACAGCAGCAATTTCTTATATTAATGATTTAATTATGGAAGGTAGTCCAAGAGCTCCATCTGAAACTACTCCTTTAAAAATTATTGTATCACCTGGTATTTATGATGAACAAATTATGTTACAAGATTATGTTAGTTTACAAGGTGAAGGATCAGGAGTCACTATAATTCGTGGTTTAACAGGTACAACCGATTTTGATTCTAGTCCACTTATTACACTCGGAAATAATTCAACATTAGAAAATATTACTATACAACATAATCAAGGAGGGGCTAATAATTCAACTGGTATTTACATATATTATAAAAATAATATTAATATTAAAGATGTTGAAATTAATATGGGTAATGGTATTGCAGGTATAGATGTTTCAGCTATTACAATTAATCATTCAAATAATATTAATATTAATAATATTACCATTAACATAACAGAAGGAACTAGATATGCATTTGGTATTACACTTAATTATTCACCATTAGTTAAAATTAATAATACAAATATTAATATTAATGCAGCAAGTGAATCTTCAAATGGTATTTATGCATTAAATAATAGTGATATTGAAATATATAATACAAATATACTTGTAAATACAGGTAATCGTAATATTGCATTAAAAAATATTAATTCAGCACCTACAGTAAATTATTCAAAATTAATTGCCACTTCAGATACTGGATTAATCTCATATGGTATCTTTAATGATTCATCTAATTTTATAACATCTTTAACTAGTAATGAAATATCATTACAAAATAATGCACCAAATCGTGATACAATTACATTACCAGATGCAACTTCATTCAAAGATTATCATTATATTAAAATTAATAATTCTTCATATGAAAGTTCAAATAATACTTTTTTTGTTAATGAAGTAAGTGCTACACAATTATTTCTAGAACCAAATGTATTAATTAATGAACTCGCAGGTAATAATATTACAATCAACCAATATTATACAGTTAAACTTAATTATTGTCATATTCAAGGTACAACAACACCTTTAATTAATATTAACCCATATTATGCAATTAAAGAAAATAATACTATATTCTCTGGTCAAGCAGGATTAATATTAAATAATGGTTTATTTTTTGGTAATGATTATAAAACATTAATTGTATCACACGAGAATGGTGATTTTAATACTTTATCTCAAGCATTAGAATCCATTTCAGATAACTCAGAATTTAATAGATATATAATTATGATTAAACCAGGTACATACAGAGAAACATCAACAATCACAACTAAACCATATGTTAATATAGTTGGTTCAGGTAAAGAATCTACAATTCTTAGTTTTAATATATCAAATACAGATTTATTAAGTTTAAGTTCTGCAATAACAATAACAATTAATACTATTATTTCTGATTTAACTATACAAAATAATTATTCAGATGATATATTATCTAGTAATTATAGAGTAGCAGTTTATTCAAATACTGCTTATACTGAAAATAATAATTTTACATTGTTAAATGTCAAAATAATTATTAATGATTTATCAAACACAACTGAAAATATTGGTATTTATACAGATACATCATTTGGTAAAATATATAATACAGATATATTAATAAATGGTCAAGGTAAAAATACTGCTCTACACGGTAAATATTCATTGTTAAATATTGTACATTCAACATTTAAGGTAGACTCTTCTGAAAATCAGAACCTAGGATTAGTTTTTGAATCATCAAATGGTTATGTGAATGATTCACAAATTACAATTGACAATGGAAATAATAATTTAAATCAAAATTATGGTTTATTAACTATTAATCCTCATATTGACCAATATCTAGTTCAAATATTATCAACCGAAATTATTGTTAATAATGGATTAGGTTCACCTGATGATAATTATTCTATATTTACAGCTGATAATCAAACAATAGTTGGGGTTGCTTGTAACTTAGTAGGTAAAATAACATATAATAATACTCCAGGTTCAAATTCAATATTAAAATTACAGGCTTGTTGGAGTGTCCAAAATATTGATGGTAATATATTATATTATTCAATTAGTGAAGGTGGTGTTCCAATTTCATCTGAAAATGGTAATCTTATTATTGGTCAAAATGCAGGTAATCTAGGTATGAATAATGCATTTAATAATACAATTGTTGGTAATAATAGTGGTTCATCAATGACAACAGCTGATAATTCAACACTTTTAGGGTTTGAATCAGGTAATTCAATAACTGACGGTAATAATAATACATTTTTAGGTCAAAAAGCTGGTAAATTAACAACAAACGGAGATAATAACACTTTTACAGGTAATCAATCTGGACAAAATAATGATTCTGGATCAGATAACTCAGCCTATGGTGCTGTTTCTTTATTCTCAAATGTATATGGTAATCGTAATGTAGCAGTTGGTAAATCTGCTGGATATAATATTAATAATGATGACAATATTTTAATTGGTAATAATGCTGGTTATTCAGCAACAACATCAAAACAAAATGTTATTATTGGTAATGAAGCTGGATTAACATTTACATCTGGTGATAATAATGTAATGATTGGTTTTAAAAGTGGTAATCAATCTGGATCTGTTAATAATGTAGTTTCTATTGGCTATCAAAGTGGCTATGCAAATACTTCTGATAATAATATATTTATGGGTGCAAATGCTGGTTATAATACAAATACTGCTCAAAATCAAACAATAATTGGATATAATGCTGGATATTCATCAAATGGAGATAATAATACTATTCTTGGTTCACAATCAGCTAATTCTTTAACATCTGGAACAGCAAATATTACAATTGGTGTTAAATCTGGTTACTCTATGACAACTGGTTCTAGAAATATTTTATTTGGTTCATCGACAACATCATCATCAAATGATTCAGTTGGTTATTCTTTGACATCTGGTTCAGATAATATTATGATTGGTTCACAAACAGGATCATCAATGATAAATGGTAATCAAAGTGTATTAATTGGTAATCAAGCTGGTAATTCTTTAGTATCATCTGTTGGTACTATTGCAATTGGTTATCAAGCTGGATCATCACAACAACAACAATCAGGAGATATTTTTATTGGTCATAATGCAGGTAAAAATAATAATAATATAGCTGGTAATCTTTTAGCAATTGGTATAGATGCTGGTTCTGATTCAAATGTATCTGGATCTATGTTATTTGGTCGTGAAGCTGGTAAAAATTTATCAGGGTCTTATAATATTGCTCTTGGGTATCAATCAATGAAAAATCAAACTGTAGGTGCTGGGTTAGCCGTTGGTAATGTTTTAATTGGTCATCATTCTGGTTTAAATATTACATCTGGTAGTAGATCAGTTGGTATTGGTGGTGGTAATCCAACTGGTTCACGAGGTGTATTATCTAGTATAACATCACAAACTGATAACACTGCAATTGGTTATTTATCTGGTCAACAAGTTCAATCATCTGCGAATACATTAGTAGGTTCATTATCTGGATCCAGTATTAATTTAGGTTCAGATAACACAATGATTGGATTTAATTCTGGTTCATCAACAACATTAGGATCAAATAATGTATCTCTAGGTAGTAATTCATTCATATCAAATAGTTCGGGTAATAATAACACATCAATTGGTACTAAATCAGGATATAATAATATTACTGGAAATAATCAAGTTGTAGTAGGTAATGAAGCTGGTTATAATAATACTGGGAGTGGTATTGTAGCAATAGGTAATAAAGCAGGTAGATCAAATACATCTGCTAATAATAATATATTTATTGGTAATGAATCAGGTCTAGGTTCTAGTTCTATTTTAACAGGTGAATCAAATATTATGGTAGGATATCAATCTGGTTATAATACATCATCTGGACAACAAAATATATTAATAGGTGAACAATCAGGTTATAGTTTAACAACAGCTAGTAAAAATGTTATGATTGGTGATAAATCTGGTTATTCATTAACAACTGGTAATCAAAATGTATTTATTGGTTCAGAACAAGTTGGTTATAATTCAACAATAGCAACTGATAACGTTTTTATTGGTTATAATTCTGGTTATGAAAATAAAACTGGTAATCGTAACTTATTTTTTGGTTCTCAAGCAGCTATTAATTCAGTATCAGGTAGTGATAATATTTGTATGGGTAATCTAGCTGGTTTTAGTAGTATTAATGCAAGTTATAATATTTATATTGGTAGTAATTCTGGATTTCGTAATAATGGTATAGGTAATATTGCGATTGGTTATAATTCTGCATCAACACAAAGTAGTACTAATACTGTTACATTTGATAATGTAATTTGTATAGGTAATCAATCTGGATTAAACAATAAAGTAAGTAATTTAATTGCAATTGGTTCTAATTCATCATCAAATAATGAAGATGGTTTAGGTAATATTTCAATTGGTTTTAATGCTAATTCTTCAAATATTTCTGGTAATAATAATATCGCAATTGGTAATAATGCAGGTCAAAATTCATTAAGTAATTCTAATATTTTTATTGGTTCAAATTCTGGTCTAAATAATACAGATGGTAACCAAAATATGTATATTGGTACTGGTGCTGGTGAAAATAATATTAGTGGTAGTAACAATATGTTTATTGGTTATAATGCTGGTAATAAAACTACAACAAGTAATTTTAATATTGCAATTGGTTATGAATCTAGTTATCAAAACATTGATGCTGAAGGCGTTTTATCTATCGGTTATAGATCTGGAAGAAATAATATTGCTAATAACAATGTTTTTATAGGTAATGAAGCTGGTTTGTTAACTACAACTGGTACACAAAACTTATTTCTAGGAAATCAATCTGGTAAATTCACTACAACTGGTACAGGAAATCTTTATTTAGGTTATAATTCAGGGTATAGTAATACATTAGGAAATCAAAATATGTTTATTGGTTATAATGCTGGATATTATAATACTCAAGGTAGTAACAGTTTATTTTTTGGAGCTGAAGCAGGTTATAATAATACAACCGGTAATAATAACTTGGCAATTGGATTTAGATCACAAAAATTAAATACAGCTGGACAACAAAATACATCAATTGGTAATTATGCTTTATATGGTAATAATCTAGGTAATAACAATTTAGTATTTGGAACTAATGCTGCTTCTTCAGGTAATATTGGGGATAATAACGTAATTTTAGGAAGTGAATCATCTAAAATTATTAAAAATCCATCATTTGCTAATAATATTGTTGCTGGTTATGCTAGTAATAAACAAGGTTTTGCATCTAAAAAAAGTATAATTATGGGATCTAATTCAGTTAGTATCGGTGCTGGTGGTGAAAATAATATTATTATTGGACAAAATACAGCTACTAATTTAGGTTTAGGTAAAGATTATATTACACCAACTACACCTAGTAATGGTGGTGAAAATATTATATATATAGATAATACTAATTATCAATTTATTAAAACAGGACAATATTTAGTAATTTCATATAATGATAATAAAATATATGATCCACAAATTGTTTATACAACTAGTGTAACTGAAACAAGTATAATTATTTCTGATCCTTTAACAACAGATATATCTGTGGTTAATCAAGATAAATTATATTTATTATATGGTGATAAATCATCTGTAATTGAAAATGGTAATCTAGGTGATAATTATATTATCGTTAAAACACCAATTTCTGAATTAGAACAAATATTTACAATTGGTGATAAAGTTATATTACAATTAGTTGAAACAGCAGATTCACAAACTGTAATAATTTCTAATATTACACAATATGATATCAATTCATCTAAAATTACTATTAATCAAGACTTACAAACAATTTATTCAATCGGTGATGTCATATATCTAGCTAGATTAAATGATGATAATATTGGTATTCTAGATACATCATTTGCATCATCAAATATTGTATTAGGATATAATGCTTCTGCTGAATTAACATCTGGTTCAAAAAATGTAGCGATTGGTGATAATACATTATTTAATGTTACAACACAAAAATATAATACAGCTATTGGTACTAATGCTGGTTATAATGTAAAATCAGAAAATAACTTATTATTTGGTACAAAAACTGGATATAGTATTGATAAAGGTATTACTGGAAAAGGTGGTAATACTATTATTGGATTTGCCGCCGGTCAATTTGCTGGTTCATCAACAATTATACCATCTGAAAATAATTTATATATTGGTAATAGAGTTGCACAAATTAATCAAGGTAGTAACAATATTTTTATTGGTCAAGAATCAGAAACTGTTTTTGCCGCTGATTCAGTTGGAAAATCAGAATATTCAAATAAATTAGCTATATATAATAGTGATAGTGGAGTACCATCAAATCCTTTAATTGGTGGTGATTTAAATAATAATTTAATTGGTCTAGGAACAATTGAACCTAAATCAACATTAGAAGTTGCTGGGTCTTTTGCAACTAAAATTAATAAATATATTCAATTTGAATCAAATATTGAATATTTACCTGGATTAACACAATATTGGGATAAAACAGAAACTAGTGTAACTATTAAAGATACACAACTAAATAATGACACTTTCGCTTTATTTAAAAATAAAGGTAATGTACTTATTGGTTCGGAATTTATTGCTTATGATAGTAAATTTAGTCAAACTGGTATTACCGGATTAACTGGATTAAATAGAGGTATTTATAATACTACTATTAATCATAATCCAGATAATTCATTAATGTTTGATGTAGGGGTAATTAAAACAAGTGACCAATTATCCATTGATTTACCATCAACTGGTATTATTTCAGTTAAATCAATCAATAACTTTGATATATCTGGAATTACAGCATTAGTTGTTATTGATGGTGAAATTATTCAATTTACTGATAAAGGTAAAGGATTAGGTGGTGTTGAAAGAGGTATATCTGGTTCTGTATCAAATATACATTTACAAAATACAAATGTATATGTATTAGAATCTATTTACACAACATCTATTTTAACACAAAATATGGATGAAACACAAACATATGTTTCAGTTAATTCAGATAACTTCTTACCATATGGAACAATTAATATTGATAGTGAATTTATTGATTATCCAGATAAAACACCATATTTATTCAATGTTATTAGAGGCACTAATAATACAACATCAACATCACATTTAATTAATTCACCAATATATCTTGTTGTTAATGATACAGATGACCTTAATTATAATTATTTATCAGAAGATATTAGTAATACAGGGGTTACATCCATAAAAATAGATAGTTTAGATGATTTTGTTAATACTGGATATGTTATTATAAATAGTGAAATTATTAATTATGTTAATATTGCATTATTAAATATTACTAGAGCAACAAGTGGTTCCAGTTTACCTATATCTGGATTTTATCCAAATGGAACAATCATTAATTTAATTGCATCTAATACATCACCTTTAGCATTTACTTATTTAGATCAAGAAATTGATGAAAATGGTATATTTGATATTGGTGGCACACCAGTACCACCTAATACAATTATATTAAGAGATGGTTCCGGATTTCCAGCTTCAAATGGTACAATTTTAATAGAAAATGAATTAATTACATATGGTACAAGAAATAATAACACATTAAATAATTGTGAAAGAGGTAAATTTCAAACTACTGCAACAAGTCATCAAAAAAATAAACTAGTTTATAACATTTTAACATCAAATTTTCAAACTGGTATTATTAATAGATTAGGAAATACTGATACAGCAATCAGATTTAATTCCGGACATAACGGATTTCCATCACAAGGAACAATTGTAATTAATGGTGAAATTATTACTTATTCTAGAATTGCTCTTAATGAATTAACAAGAGGTGTCAGTTATACATCATCAGCTACTCATATAACTGGTGCGACAGTATATAATTTTTCAACATTATATGTTGATGATGTCACATTATCAAATGTAATTAATAATAGTAGTACAGATATTAGTTTATCAAAGGTAGGCACTATGACTAATTCAGGTACTATTTTAATTGATAGTGAATTAATTAAATATTCTGATGGTATTGGTTTAATTAATGTTACAAGAGCACAATATGATACAATTGCCGAAATTCATACTCAAAATACAATTGTTTATAATGTTCAAGGTGTTTCAAGTGGATATTCACAATTATCAAAAGATATCACAGAATATGATTCTGGTCTTCCTATTATAGATAATTCTATATATAGTGAATTTGGAGGTTTATTATTAGTAGATAGTGAATATATGACTTTTACAGATAAACATACACTTGATAATGTAACACGTGGGGCAATTGGATCTATACCATCAAATCATTTAAAAGATACAAATGTTAATCAAATTATTGCTACAAATGCAGTTACTAGTTTTACAAATAGAATAACTGATACAGATAATACAATTTTATTAGAAGATATTACAGATTTTAATACACCTGGAAATAATAAAATTATTATACAAACTTTAGAAAATCAACAAATTAAAAGTGAAATATTAACATACACATCTACAGGTAATAGTTTAGCAACATTTCAAAATCGGGGAATATATGATTCAGGTGCAACATCACATAATACATCTTCATTAACAAATGTATATGAAGTAACAGAAATATATCCTTTACAATTAGGTAATCGAATCGAATCAAATGATTTATCAATTATTTCACAAGATAATAATACAGACTATACATCATCTGGTAATTTATTAGTTGGTTACGAAATTATAGATTATCAAAATAAAAATCATTCGATAGAAGGTACTATACGTGGTTATAGAAGTGTTTCTGGTTCAACAAGTCATAATTCAGCTGCAAATGTATATGATATTATATATAATAATTCATTATCAACACCTGTTAATAGTGGTATAACTGGAAATAGTAAATTTTTAACTACTGATACATCTATTCCAGTTTCAATTGATATAAGTAATAATACAAATTATCCTTTAACAGGATCTATATTAGTTGGTACTGAATTAATTAATTATACATCAAAACAAAATACACTTGTTCTAGATTCAACATCAAATAGAGGATTATTTGATTCTACAATAACAAGTCATATATCTGGATCAACTGCTTCATTTATTACAATATCAACTGGAACAACAGCAACTATTATTAATAATGATATTATTGGTACAACAAATGGATTTATACCATTAGATGATTCAAATGGATTTGGTATATTAGGTGGAATAGTTAAAGTAAATCAAGAATTAATTAATTATACATATAAAGATTATACTATTTTATCATCATTAGATGGTTCAGATTCAGGAAGAGGACAATTTAATTCTACAGCAACAACACATAATAATAATACAAATGTATATAATATTAATTTAATTGCATCAACAACATCTTTACAAAATATTTCTTCAAGTGAAACAACATCAATTATTCTAAATGATACATCTAATTTTAATGATTCTGGAAATGCATTAATATATGATAATACAAATAATACTTTTGAAATTATTACATATGGTAATAAAAATCGTACATTAATTGATGTACAACGTGGATTAGATCAAAGTCTAGGATTAACATATTTAAGTGGCGATACTTTTAGTGGAATTATTGTACGAAATGATAATATCGAATTATCATCAAATATTAGTACTACATCCACATATCTACCTATTAAATCATATGATGGTTTAAATCCTTTAATTAGTGATGGTGGATATTTAGCATTAAATAATGAATTAATAGAATATTCAAATAATGGTCAAGATTTTAATAATATTAATCGTAACCCATATGGATATGGATCATTAGCTCATAATCAAGGTGTTGCTGTTAATAAACTTAGAGATTATGATGAAGATATTCCATTACATAATTTAGCAAATGTAAATGGTAATAATATAAATTATCCTTATTTTATAGGTGATAGTTCTATAACAAGAAGTTCAAATGGTACTATTTCATCATCGCATACTGATCAATTAATATATATAATTTCAGATAATACTAATATTTTAACTACTAGAACACTAGCATCAAATATTACATCAACACAAATTATTTTAACATTTTCTGGTAGTAATACTGGATTTTCAACTACTGGACAAATTATTATTGATTCTGAAATAATGAATTATGAATTAATCACTTCTACAAATACATTAACAATTAGTAGAGCTAGAAATAATACTGTTGCGACACAACATATTGCTGGTAAAAATATTTACTTTATTCCAGGTAATTTAACTAATCCAAATCAAGTTATTATTACATTAAATCAAAATGTTGCAATAGGAAATAATACAACAACACCTATTTATTTTACATTAGATAATCCAACAAATAATACACAATTAAATATTCCACCAAATGGTATTGTATTAATTGAATCAGAATTAATTACATATACAAGTTCATTTACAACTATCGGTAATTTTACAACTACACAAAATTTATATGATAATTATTCTTTAACAATTACAAGAGGTACAAATAGTTCAAGTGCTTCTGGTCATATACAAACAAATAATAAAGCTATACATATTAAAAAAGATACTTCAACATTAAATTATTCAACATTATCATCATCATTAGGTTTAACAGCTACTTCTATATCAGTTTCAAGTTTATCAAATTTTTCAAGTGATGTACCAGGTTATGTTTTAATTAATACTGAAATTATAAAATATGCTGGAACAACAACCATACCTGGAAATACATTAACAGATTGTATTAGAGGATATGGATATATTACACAAGGTATTACACATAATAATGGTTCAACTATATATAGAGTTGAAAAACCATATGAATTTTATGTATCATCAATTACAGCTGGGTCATTAACTTGTAATATATGGCCTAGTAATACACCTTTAAATATATTTAGTTATCAAGGAACATTTTTAATTGATAATGAAATTATTACATATAATGATGTTGCAAATACTTTTACAAATAAATTATTAAATTGTACAAGAAATGTTAATAAAACAGGTAATTATTATCCTTCTTCTAATTTATTAACTGCTGGTACTGGAATAACAGGTTCATATACAATAACATCCCAAGATTATGGAAATGGTAAATATTATTTTCAAGCATCTAGTATAACTGCTAATTATTATCCATCACTTGCTTTTAGTAATTATGAAATATCAACTACATTAACAGCTGATTTATTATCTGGTGTTACATCATCTATGAATGTTAATAGTACAACTAATTTTCCATCATCTGGAAAAATTATTATTGATTCGGAAATTATAACATATACAGGAAAAACTACTAATACATTCACTGGATTAGATAGATCATCATCAGTCACACATTATTCAGGATCAACTGTTAATAATAATGATTATTCTAATGTAGGATGGCGTTCAAATAATGAATATTCAATTACTGGTTTATATACTGGTTCTCAATCAACAATTGTCGACTCAGTTACATATAATGGTGAATGGTTACAAATTCAAACACCACAATATATTATACCATCATCATTATATGTATATGAATCTGATAATAATAGTACAAGTATTGTATTAGCTGGATCAAATACAGGTACAACTTGGACATTATTAAATAATACATATATACCTACAGCTGGTGTAAATAATATTCCAATTGATACAACTAATTCATATGCATATTTTAGATATATTATTCTTTCAAAAAAAGCTGATGCAAGCAAATTATATTGTCAAGTAAATCAAATGAATCCATATGCATTTGTATATTTTGATACAAATATTATACAAATATCAAATTTAAGTGAATTATATAATATTTCATCAAATTTATCAGGCAATTATTTATTAACAAATAATATTACAACTGCTACATTTACTACTATTTCAGGTACATTTACAGGTATTTTCTCCGGTGATGGTTATACTATTACTATTGGAAATGTTACAGATGGAGGTATATTTAAATATAATAATGGTACTATATCAAATGTAAATATTATTATGAATGATAGTTCACCAGCTGTTAAGACTGGTTCAATTGCTTCATATAATAATTCAAATGGTATTATTGAATATTGTAATGTAACTAGAACAACATCAAATGTTAGTAATTATAATGGTGGTTTAGTTTCATATAATTATGGTATTATTAGATATTGTAAAGTAACTTTTAATATTTCATCTGTTGTATTAAATGCATCAATTATAGGTGGGTTAATCGCAGAATGTGGTGATGGTACAACTCAATCTTCTGTATATGGATGTTCAACATCTGGAACATTAAGAGGTCAAGATTTTATTGGTGGACTTATTGGATGGTTAATTAGTGGTTCTGTCAGTCAATGTTCTACTAATGCAAATATAATTGGATTGAATAACTGTGTTGGTGGTTTTATTGGTATGGTTTGTAATGCTGTTTATAATCTTTCATCCGGTATTTTTAGTCCAGCATATTATGGTATAACTATAAATATAAATAATTGTTATTCATCTGGTAATGTTACAGGACAAAATGCGATAGGTGGTGTATTTGGTTGTACTAAATTATATGGAGAGACATCATATATAAATGTAACAAATGTTGCTTACTTTTTGGGTACTGTTACACAAATTAATATTAATACTTATCGTGTATATATATTTGTTGGTTTTACTTGGGAAGAATACTCAAATATATCTAATTTTATATATACAAATTGTTATTGTGATATAGAAACATCATACCCATTGACAGAAAAAACAGGGTTAACATATACTGAACCATATACATTACCTGGTATTTATGGTAAAACAGTTGCACAAATGCAGACATTAGCAACATATAATGGATGGGATTTTACAAATATTTGGAATTTAATAACATATCCACTTTTAAGAGTATTAAATCCATTACCAACATATCCAGCTTATCCATATCCATTTTCAAGTGTTATAAACAATATTATCTATAATAAATTTACACAAACATTTCAATTACCATCATCATATAATGAATCTATATTAATTAAATCACATAGTAAAACTGATAGTGTTATAACAATTTTAGATACATCAGGATTTAATTCAAGTGGATATTTATTAATTAATAATGAATTTATTAAATATACATCTATCACAGGTAATAATATATTTGGTATCACACGTGGTGTAGGTTATTTAAATTCTACAACACATAAAGCTTTATCAAAAGTTTTAAGTTTTACTACTTTACCATCATCTGAATTATATATTAATGAATCAACATACAATAATACTACTTTTGAATTTGATCAAGGTTCAAGAAGTAATTCAGATATTAATCCAGGTAATTTATGTATAATTGGTGAAAGATTTAATGAAATTATTACTGTTGAATCAGTTGTTGGATATAATAAAAATACATATGATAATAATAATTCATTTGCATTATCATATTTATCAAATGGAAATTATTTATCAAAAGAAATTATTACAGCAAATACATCTATAACTTTATCACCAATTATTAATGGGACAATTTCAACATATTATTTAATTGGTAATAGTTTAGAAATTGTAAATGATTTTGATAGAATTAATAATACTATTGTAATATCTGGATATTCATATACACCATTATCCATACCAACTACATTAACAGTACCATCAACAACAATTAATAAATTTAATATTCTAGGTGGTTATCTAGTATTATTTGATTATGATTCACTTGGTTATAAAGAAACTATTTTAGTAACTTATTCAGGAATTTCTGGTAACGATTTAACTGGAATTTCTATTGTTGGACAAAATCCAACATATACAAAAACATTCACCTATTTATTATATCTTAAATGGAATGATTCAGTACTTTCACCTGTTGGTAATTTATTAAATGTTGGTGTTACTGGAATTAATGTTAACAAAAATCTGATACCTTTAAATTCTGTCTTTTTAGGTATTAGAAATAATAGTATTGGTCTTGATTTAACTATTGCATCTGGAAATGTATCATATACAAATGTTAATAGATATCAAAGATATACAACACCTACTAATTCTACTATATCTAAATTAGTTAGAGTTGATTCATCATATTCAGGTGTATTACATTTAAATATTGAACATAGTGATACAAGTATACCAACAGAAACTGATAATGATTTTGGACAGAAAGGTATTGGATTAGTTGAAAATGATTATTTCTCATATTATAATGGGTTTGGTATTAAATCTATTACAAGAGGAGCTTTAAATACATCTGCAACTGGTCATATTACTGGAACATCATATTATCAATATCAATTAGGTGATAATACAACATTAAGAACTAATATAACAACCTCACAAAATAATATACCAATTAATAATAATTCTGGATTAACTGGTTTATCATATTATTTAATAACTTCAACATCAGGTAATAAAAATTATGAAGTTATTTCATCTACATCATGGAATAAATCATTAGACTCAATTACTAGAAGTCAATATTCAACAATTAATCATAATTATCTAGTATCAGATAATATTGATATCTATGGATTAGACCAAATTAATGTACCTAATAAATTAAGAAGTAATATTACTTCAACTACACCATATATACCATTATTAAATGACCCAACATCTTATTTTCCTAAAAATTTTGGAACAAGTTATGGTAATTATATTTTAATTGAAAATGAATTAATTAAATTAGAATCTAGAAATAGTTTAGATTTATTAACTAGAAATTTTTTAAATACTAATACTTCAACAAATATATCAACTGTAACAGATGTTGCCATTAATCAATATTCAAATCTTAGACAAAATATATCATCAAATCATATATTTTTACCATTAAATAATGCATCATCATATGATTCTTCTGGATATGTTTTAATTAATTCAGAATGGATGTATTATACAAATAAAAATACATTTGATTTTACGTTAGGTAATCGTGGTAAATATAATACAATTATTAGTGATTATGAAAGTAATCCAGATACACCTGTTTTAATGGTTTCTGGTATTACAAATTATAATATAAAATTAAGAAGTTCTATTAATCAAACAACTAATACTATACCACTTGATACAATTAATACACCATATACAGTTAATAATTTAGTATTAATTAATGCTGAATTTATTAAAACTGGAAGTAAATATTCATTTGATTATCCATCATTATTATATCGTCAGAGATATAATACAAATTTATTTACAACTGGTATTACAGCTGATTATAATATTTATCAAGTATCATTAAATGCACATAGTGTATTAAGAGATAATATAGGTTCTACAACAGCATTTATGCCAATTATTGATGGTTCCAGTTATTCAACATCTGGAATAGGTTTAATCAATTCAGAATTCTTTTCTTGGGATAATAAAAATAGTTTAGATGATTTAATTCGTGGATTAGATGGTACATCTGCAACTAATCACGAACTTAATACTGGTATTAATATTGTTGCTAGAATTGCTGATTTTAATAATGTTGGTGGTAATATTGTATTAAATAAAGTAAATATTGTTGGAGATAAAGTTTTATTATCAGATGATATATCTGGTATTAAACTAAATGAAACATTAGATTTATCAACTATACCAAATTCAGGTACAGTTGTAATTGGTTCAGAAGAAATTAATTATAATAGTAAAGATACAATTGCTGATATTATAAGGGGAACAAATTCAACACAAATTACAACACATACAAATGGAAAATTTATTTATTTAATTGATAATACACCAAATACATCAATTGATACAAATATAAATGTAAATGATATTGAATTATCAACTATTACAATTCAATTAACAAATCCTATTTTACCTCCTATAACTGCTCCAGGTTATATTATTATTGATTCAGAAATAATTAAATTTGATGTAATTAATAGTCAAACATTATTAAATTGTACTAGAGGTGCATATAATACAAATATTACGACACATTCATCTTTATCAACAGTATATTTTATACCTATTACAACAATTATAGCTAGTAAAATTAATCAATCTAGTACAATGTTAGAAAAAGATATGATTATATCAATTGTAGATGCATCAATATTTCCAACATCTGGAACAATTTTAATTGATTCTGAAATAATGACATATACATCAAAAAATGCATTAGGTGATTTAATAAGAGGTGTTAATTCAACTAATTCAAAAGGTTATATTAATAATACACCATTATCATTATTGAATATTACATTAACAGTTAAAGATAATTCTGTTCTAGTTGATACAACATTAAATAATATGACAATTAATTTACCAGATGCAATTAATGTTAAAGGTCGTATATATAATGTTAAAAAACTAGTTCTAGATAATACTGTAACAATTAATCCATATGGTTCACAAACAATCGATAATAATCTTAATTATAACTTTAATACAGCTCAAGCTTTTATTTCATTCCAAAGTGATGGTGAAAATTGGAAAATTATCGGAAATACTAATTTTGATCCATATGGTGCTGCTGATACTGCTTTAGCATCCGCAAATAATTATACAGATATATCTATAAATAACTTAAAAGATGGTGTATTAACTTATTTAGATACATTAAATAAGATAGCTCAAGCTATTGATAATGATGCTAATTTTTATATAACAGTTGCAAATTTACTAAATGAAAAATTAAATATAACAGATGCAGTTGATACATATGCACCATTAACAAATCCTAAAATTACTGGTAATATTTCTCGTGATATTCAAACATTTTTACAAACTATATCACCAATATCAGATGTTGATACAGATACACCAGTATTTATTATAAATACATTTGCATCTGGTATTGATGATAATTCTATTATTAAATTTAAAGTTAATAATAGTCTTGTATCATCAAATGATTTAATATTTTCACAAATAATAACAAATTCTGATCAAGTACCAATGGTATCAATACGTGATATTAGTAATGGTTATTTTAATGTTGTGATTAGAAATGTAACTGGTTCATTAATTCCTTCAACATCACAAAAAATAGCCTTCCAGATTGTTAAGAAAAAGATCTAAATAAGTTTGTTGATTTATATTTTCTAATTTTCTAATATTATATGTAAATAATAAATACATAAATAATAAGTAAAATGCAAAAAGAAAAATGTTTTCCATATAATACAACTAAATGTGATATGTCAGAATCTTTTCCTACATTACCTGATAGATTTCCACCATATTATCTATGTCAATATAAACAAAGAAATACAATGAATGATACTATAGATAATCGTAATGAAGCATTTGTACGTAATTGTAATAAAGTAACACGTGGAGAAAATTTAGGTTATGAAATATCACCAAGTGCATTGTGGCGTGTTAAACAAGCACCTGCTGAAACTTTTAATCAATTTACACCACAAGAAATGTTAACACCTGATTTTGTCAATCTAGGAGCATCTGGAGATAAATTTTATGGATATGCTAGAAATATTGATGTTGAATCAGAATTATTTAGAATTAATTATTTAGATGATAAATGTTTTGATTCAACATATAAAGTAGATCCAAATTTACCATCTAGTTCTTTATTTAAGTATCGTAATGAATTAAATAATAATAATCCAACTAATAAATGTTATAAAGATTATACACCTGATCAAATTAATGTTGAACTTAAAAATAATCCATTATTAAATCAATATCTAGATGCACAAAATAATACATACCGTGATATTAAATTACAACCATTAAAATGTTTAAATGGTCCTTTAACAAAACAAACATTTTTACCTTCAGAAGATAAAACCAACCACGTTTATTTTATGGTTGGACCAGGATTTGAAAATAATTTAAATGAACATTACCCACCTCAACAAACTTGGAATAATTTTACTAAACGTAAAATGATATATCATCGTCAATTTGAGAAGGTTACTAAATAGGAGGTGCTCCTACAGGTGGATTTATTGGTATAGTCATTTCAACAGTAGGTGGTACAAATATTACTCCAACAACGTAATAATAAAATATTACAAAAAATAGTATTGCACCTAGAATTCCAGCTAAATTAACAACTAAAGCTATAAATAAACAAATCATAGTTAAATAAAATACTAATCTTATGGTGGGTTTAAGTATATGCTTAAATACCCACGCACAAAGATCTATCATTTTACTAATTATTATAAACATTTTAATGCTATCTTATTATAATATCAGAATTTTAAACAAAAAATAAAAACTAGAAAATATAATTTACATTTTAACTTTTTTTATATACATTTAGGACTCCATACTGGTTGATTGCAACTAAATTCACGAGTGTTCATATCTGGACTAAATACACTTTGTTCATTTACACTACCACCCATATTCATTAATTCGGGAGCATAATTTACAGGAGCTATACCACCACGTTGTTTACTACGTCTAACTTGTCTCTTTCTATCACTACGTCTTTTAGATCTACCTCCACGAAGATTTTTTTTATTCTTACGCATTGATACTTTTTTAGTTTTATACATTGGTTTTTTATTTGACATCTTTTTTACTTTATACAACGAAATTTTTCTTCCACCACATTGATTAATATCACAATTTGAAAACATCATTTTACCATTTAATAATACAGGAGGTGCTTCATTATCATATCTAACATATGAAGGCATTTTTTCAATTGTATTTTCTAAATCTAATGTTAAACCACTACCTCCTCCAGATTGATTACAAGAGGGAACATTTAAATTAGTTTCCGCAGCAGGTGCAGTTACAAATGTTCTTTGAAAAATATTATCAACACCATTATAATCTAGGGTCATATTGTGACACATTGGACTAATATATTGACTAACAACATCAGGAGCTTGACAACCACCACCTCTTATTAATCTCATACAATTACTTTTATTTTTTCTTTTTTGACTTAATCGTTTTTTAACAGCCATTTTATTATTTATTATATATATAATATAAAATATAAAAACTTAAAATAAAAATGTCAAATCCAAAATCAATTAAAGCAATTGCAGTATTTAATAATAATCAAGGATATGTAACTTTTACAGAAAATATTAAAGATAATATAGTTATTGTTGATGTATTTATATCTGGATTAACACCTGGAGAACACGGAATTCATATTCACGAAGCAGGTAATTTATTAGATGGATGTAAAGGATGTTGTGCTCATTTTAATCCTGATAAAACTGATCACGGTAGTCCTCTTAATTCAAAAAATAAAAGACACGTCGGAGATCTAGGTAATATTAAAGCTAATAAAAATGGTGATGCTAGAAGTAAATTTATAGATGATTTAATAAAATTAAGAGGTAGTAAATATAATATTATTGGAAGATCAGTTGTTATTCACCAAGATCCAGATGATCTAGGATTAGGTGTAGATGACAAAAAAGAAGAAAGTCTAAAAACAGGTAATGCTGGTAAAAGAGTTTTATGTGCTGTTATTGGTTATGCTGAACCATATTATATCTAGAATTAATGTATTTTTTGTTGTAATATTAAAAAAAAAAGTAAAATTGAATTAAGATTAAAACCTATAAATTATATATAATAATGTATTCTATTTTATCAAAATTAATAAATATAATAAGTAAATGTTTTAATTTTAATAAAGATCAAGAAATAACATCAATCGGTATTATTAGAAATTATATTGATACAACAAATATTATTTTAAGAGAAGAATATTTTCAAATTAATGGAAAAAAAGAAGGAGAATATAAGAGTTATCATTATAATGGAATATTAAGTAAAATTTGTAATTATGTAGACAATAAAAAAAATGGCGAATATAAAAAATATTATGAGAATGGTGTTTTAAAAGAAATATGTCATTATGTTAATGATAAAAAAGAAGGAATTATAAAAACTTATTATTATAATGGAAAATTATTTTCAATTTGTAGTTATGTCAACGGTAAAAGAGATGGTGAATATAAATCATATTATGATAATGGTCAATTAAATATGATTATTAATTATGTTAATGATATTAGACAATAAAAATTTATTAATTATTTTCCTTTAGATTTCCATTTTCATCAAATTTAATTATTTCACCAACAATTTTACCATTAAAATAATTACAAATCATAGAGATGTTACCATTCTGAAAATAATATATACATTTACCTTCACGTTTATCATTCATATAATTAGCAATCATCTCTTTATTTCCATTCTGAAAATAAGAAATATATTCACCTTCTAATTTATTATTAATATAATTACAACTTATCTCAATATTACCATTTTGAAAATAATATACAGATTTACCTTCAAGATTATCATTCACATAATTACAAATCATAGCTATTTTTCCATTCTGAAAATAAGATATATATTCACCTTCCTTTTTATTATTTTTAAAATTACAAACTTCTTTATCTATTGGATAATCATAATAATATTTTGTATATTTACCTTCTATTTTATTATCAATATATGTACAAATTTCATCTAAATTATTATTTTCTGTATAACTTCTATATTCACCTTCACGTTTACCATTTATTTGATAAAATTCTTCACATAATTTAGAACATTTAGTATCATAATCGTAATAAGTTTTAACCAAATTATTACTTTTATTTAATAACATTTTTATTTTTAATAGATTAATATCCAAGTGTCTTTATATTTTTTATTATTATATTTTTTATTTAGAATAACTAATATTTAAAAAATTGATTTATATTTTATAAAAAAATACATTAATTTAAAATATGGACGATTGTTATCGTCTAGCACCAAATAAGCATAAACTTTATTCTTTGAATGATTATGAAGATATCTTATTAAGAATAGACACTTTTAAGTCTATTATAACTGATATAATTTCAAGACATCCGAATAATAAAAATATACAAGACAATTTAACTGAAATATGGAATAAAGACATTATTGAGTTTTATAAGATTAAGGAATTATATGATGAAGAAACAGTTTCTCCATTATATCAAGTATTACCAACAGAATTGGTATTAAAGATCAAGATGTTTTTATAGCCATACGTTATTTTTTTTATCTAGAAATAGAATATTTTCATTTTTCTCATTAAAATCTAGACCATATTGTAATATGTTTTTTATTGTTATGTCATTGATATCATAGTTCAAAAATAAGATCTGATAGTAGATCGAGCATAACAATATATAACTAGATTACATATAATTTTAAGGAAAAAATTGTTACCAAAAAATATTATGTTGGATTAGTTAGGAGATGTTAGATCATTTATAGATTCTAGATGCATAACTATTCATAACAATATATCCTTCGGAAGAAATGTTAAGTCTAGTTAATAAAGATTATAAATATTTTTGTATTGAAAATAAAAAGTATAAAAATGTTATCTAGAAGTTAAAAATTTTAAAAATATATTTTCCCGCATTTTAGAAAAATAAAATGAGGGAAAATATTTTCTATGGAAAAATAATTTAAAAACAAAACTTTTACATCATTTTTTTAACAGTATGGGAAATTACTGCATCATTTTTTTTTAAATATTTTTAGTTTTTTTTTTTATTAATTTATTTTTAAATTTGATGTTTTAAAATAGTTGTTAAAAACTGTAAATATTATTTTTTTTTTGTGCTTATGATTTTATAATATAATTATGCTATAAAAGAAATATCATATAGCACTTTTTAATTTTGAAAAGTGCTTGTTATTTTACGAGGTATTATATAATTATTAGTACCTGCATAAAAATTTGATATGACTTACAAGCATATTTTACATATCATATAATAAGCTCATAATTTTTAAAATTATTTAAATTTATTTAAAAATAATATAAAATATCTTTATATAAAATATAAAATAAAGATGCACCATTGTAATATTTGTAATTATTATACTCTTGAATCAATAAAAATTAGAAAGCATTATAATACACAAAAACATATTAAAAATACAAATGCTATAAATAATCTTAACACTAATAATGATTTGATTTGTAGTATATGTAATAAGGAATATAAATATTTAACCAGTTTGAAAAAACATCAAATGAGTTGTAATAAGATTGAAAATAGTAGTTTAATGAATGATAAAATTAATGAACTTAAAAAAGATTATGAATATAAATTAGAAATTGAAAAATTAAAACTAGAATTAGAATTAAAGATTAGAAATGAACAGTTAAAAACTGAAAATGAACAATTAAAAAATGAATATGAAAAAAAATTAGAAATTGAAAGACTTAAAAGTGAATATGAATTAAAGCTTAAAAATCAAGAGTGTGAATCTCTAAAACAAATAACTACTACCAATAGTAATAATAACATAACAAACAATATAACAAATATAAATATCTCTAAATTAGATTTTTTAAATACTAATTTTTGTAATGTTTTAAACATTGATGATTTTATAGAACATTATAAGAATATATATTCTTTAACTAAAGAAGAAACTCAGATTTTACTTGATAATTCTTCAATGGGTGGTTTAAATAATTGTATAACAACATTAGCCTGTTATTTACAAAGAATTGCACATAAAATGTATACAGATTTAAAAGAAAGTAATTTAACTGTTAAGGAGGCTATAATGCCTATATTATTAGTAGATGGTTCAGCTCGTAGTCATTATGAAAAAAATGACACTAAATGGATTAGAACTCAATCAATGGATAAAATAAAAGTAATTTATAATATTACAAATGATCAGATTTTCAAACATCATAATAGACATCTACTTTATAATGGTTATCAAAGGAAGAAAATTCAAAATGGTATTTTAAAAATGTGTGATTATGCTAGATTAAATGATTTAAAAAATGATTTTTATAAAAAAAAAACTATAAAAAATCAAGATACATCATCTAAAGAAATTACCGATAATGATACTAATAATAAAGAAATTACCAATACTAATAATACCAATAATAATTTAGGATCTAATGAAGTTGAAGAAACTGATTATTATGAGGATGAAGATGATTATTATACTGATGATACTGATTATTATGAAGATGATGATAATTTTTAAAGACCCGTTGCGGTATCATAACCTAAAAAATCATATTATAAGAGTAATATGATTCTTCAGTAAAAAATATAAAATGTCTAATTCTAGGTAAATTATGATTAAATAAAAATAAATGTAAGATATTAAACGGTTTTAATCTAGAAATAGAATATTTTCATTTTTCTCTTTAATTTATAGACCATATTATAATATGTTTTTTCTTGTTATGACATTGATATAATAGTTCCAAAAAATATTATGTTGGTATTACTTAAAAGATGTTAGACTATGTATAGATTCTAGCTATATAACTGAATGTAATACAAAATCTTCTACATAAATGTTAAATTAAAAAGCATTTCTAAAAAGGTAGTAAGATTTCTAGATTATCAGAAGCACGTGTTACAGCTGTATATAAACATTGGAACCCTTCTTTTTTATTATTATTTGAACTAATAATATCCATTATATCAACATATACTCTTTTATATGTACTTCCTTGACTACGATGTGTAGTTATAACATTACCATAATTAATTTGTGCAAATTGATCAATATAGAAATAATAGTAAAATTCCCATAATTGTAACATAATTTTCTCCCAAAAATTATATTGTTCCTTTTTATGAGTTATAATATAATTATTCATATCTCTTAATTTATTTTTAATTTTTTCAATATCAGATGTATATTTTTCTTTATCATCTGAATGAATTACATATAATAAATCTTTATTTTCCAACATAATTAACCAAATTTTATATTTAATATTTTTATTATTAGTAATACTACGTAATTCTTCAAATAATTTTGTTATCATATAATTATCTTCAGCAATTATTTTACCATCTTTAATTGATAATAAACATAATGGACAATGAGATTTATTTAGATTTAACTCCCAACTATAAAAACACGAACTGCAATAATGATGTCCACATTTATTAAAACACATATTAGATTCTGTATCTATACTATAACAAATTTGACAAACTGTATCACTCACATTAAGATATCCACCTTCTTTTTCAATATAATATGCCATATCTGATTTTTCAGGAATATTATATTTTTTCTTTAAAGTTTCTAAACCAGATAAAATAATTGATAATGGAAACCTAATTGTAATAAGATCATATAAATTAAATGGACGAATTTGAATATCAGACACATTAACAGAATTAATAATTACCATTTGTGATGAATCATATCTATTTTGATTTGTTGGTAAATGATACGAATTATTAAAAATGATTTTCTCACCATTTACGAAATTATTACTATCTGTTTTAAATAAAATCTTACGTATTCTTTGATTTAAATAATCAACCCGACGATTCGTATAACACAAAATAATTTGATCAATCTCATTTTGATTAATATATTTTTGAATCCATTCTTCTTCATTACGAAAAAGTGTTATTCTAGATACATCATCATTTAAAGATTTAGCTAATTTATTAAAAGGTACTTTATGATCTGGATCATCAATTAACTTACGAATAGAATTAACAAAGTTAATAATTTGATCACCTGACCTCATAATTTTACTTAAAAATGAATGTGGAATTTTCTTATCAGCTAATTCAAATATATGACTTTCTGGTTCACGTACAGGTGGTAATTGAGCTTTATCACCTAAAAATATGATTTTACCTTTAATTTTTGGTTGCAATTTAAGAATTTGAATAACTAGATCTCTATTTAACATAGATACTTCATCAATAATAATAATATCATAATAAAATATTGATTTTGCCTTTATTTTAATATTATTTTCATCAATATTTGATTCAAAAATTTCTTCTCCTTTAGAATCTATCTTACGTTTAACTTGTAATAATTTATGAATTGTTAAAAATGTTATATTTTTTCTTTCATCTAAATCATTATTTTTTATAATGTTAATATTTTTATTAAAAGAACTTTCTAAAACTCCAACCGCTTTATTAGTACATCCGGTTACAGCTATTTTCTTTTTAATTAAATTTGATAATGTTAATAAATAAGTAACTAGGAAGGTTTTACCTGTTCCAGCTAATCCAGTTAGTAAATAAAATTTAGTAGATTCATTATTTAAAAAATCTTGTAATTTATTCAAAATTAATTCTTGATCATCATTTAAATTTATTGATATTGACATAGATATATTAATTAATTTAACTTATTCCAGAGTTTTTCAATTTTTTTATTTCTGAATCTGTTATTGATAAAATATCTTGATAATCACGTAATCTTATAGCAGATTTATAAAAAATATCAGTATTATCTGTTATAACACCATCTGAAAATTTTTCATTATAAACATATAAACATAAAATAAGTATTATTATTAATAATAATATTATTTGTTTTATCATATTTTTATTTTCATATACAGATAAAATAAATTTTAATTAAATATAAAATTATTTTTCATAATACATATAAAATGAATAATATTGATCAGATTGAAAAAATTAATCAAGATATAGATAATATTAATTTAGAAATAAATGATAATTTAGATAATAATTATATATGGAATATAGATAAAAATATAGTTACTAATAATGATGATGAAATTAATAGTATTAATGATGAAGATAATATTTTAATTGATGAGGATGATGAGGAATATAATTTTAATTTTAATCAAATAGTACATATTGATGATGATTTAGATATTAAAGAAATACAAATCAATGATATTGATATGATGCCTGATTTTATTAAAAAAATAAAACAAGATTTAAAAGAAGATCATAAAATGTTTGAAAATATAATTAATGAACAAAATAAAATTAGATTAAATGTATTAAGACGTGTTATATCTACATCATATGTTAACCATTTTATTTTAGATAATCATAAAATTCATAATTCAATTGTTTCATTAATTAATGATATGGCAGAATTAATGGATTTAGAAAGTATGATAGCTGCTTTAATTGCTGATATTATATTTGATAATAATATTTTAATTTCACATCAAATTAAACGTCATAAATATTTATTAACACCATTTCTAGTTAGTACATTATCACAAGAAAATTTCCTAACACAAATATTAATTATTTTACAAAAACATCAAACATTAATTGAACAAGAAATAATTATACAAATTTTTACAGAAATATTAAACCATAAATTAGTATCTAATTTTACTATTATTAATTGGTATAATTGTTTAGAAAATTATTCTAATGTTGATCATAATTTAAAAAATGCTATACATCATTTTTTATATGATATCATACATAGTTTAATATAATTTTATTATTATTTTATATATTATCATATTTGATATTTAATTCTTTTATACTTTTTTTAAATTCTTTAAAATATTCATAAAAATCATTTTCTGAACATACTTTAAATGGATTTGGATTATATATTTGTGTTTTATCCAAAAAAAATGTAAATAATATATTTAATTTATGTGAATATATAGGAAAAAATTTACTAATATGATAATATACATAAGAATCTAATACTGTTGTAAATGAATATAAATCAATTATTTTTAAAATTTTAAAAATAGTTTTTAATTTTACTTTTTCTCTAACATTAATTAATATTCTTGCAAGCGAAATTACATCAGGAATATATTTTTTTATATATGTATTTAAAAATTTATTATATTCTTTTTTTTTATAAAAACTTCTAGAATATTTTATAATTTGTTTATTTGATATGTTTTCAGGTCTACCTGATAAAAATATACAACTTGGTGTCCAAAATTCATATGCTTGAGAAAATATTGTATCATATATAAATCTATTATCAAAATTTATACCCATACCAAAATCGATAAATCTAAAATTATTACCATTAACTCCAGATACAATATTGCCATTTTTAATATCACAATGAGCTATTCTAGATTTAAGCATCATTAAAATAAATTCTAATAATTTTTCCATTTTATTAAAAAAATCATATGGTAAACAAGGTTTTTTTAAATAATTATCTAAATCTTTACCTCCGTCTTCGTATAAAAGTATTGACGGGTTTTGTATATCTACATCACACTCATATGGATTTGGTTTAAAATTTGGAGTTGGATTACATTTATATGGTTTACCAATATGATATTTATGTTCACTATTAATATTATTTAAATGTAAATTATTAAACGTTTTAAGCTCTTTTATTGCATGTGTATTATTCATATATTTTGATACTACATTCGAATCTTTTTTACATATTTTATCTGTACATATATCACATTTAATAGAAGGTTTATATACACATCCATATGTTCCACTTGCTAAAAAAGAAGGTTCACCACCTTTTTTTTTATTAATTTTCTTTTTTGTTACTCTTCTCATTTACTTTTATACTTATTATAATAAAAAAATTAAAAATTGAAATAAATAATATATATATAATTTTAAATTAAATCAAATGGTTAATAAAAATATTATTATTGATGAATTTAAATCATTAGTTAAAAAATTAAAGAATGATTTAACATTAGCAGATAAAGAAAAAAATGCAATTAACTTTAAAATAAGAAATTTTATTAAAGTTATTAAAAGTTTAGAAAATTATTCAGAAACTATTATCACATCATCAGATCAAGTTAAAGATCTTGATGGTATTGGTAAAGGTACTTTAACTAGAATTGATGAAATTATTAAAACTGGAAAACTAGCTGAAGGTCATATCGAAATTAAATCAGAAGATGTATTAAAAGCACAAATTATGGATGATTTAATTACTATTACAGGTATTGGACCTGCTAAAGCACTAGAATTATATAATAAAAATATAACTTTGGATATTTTATTAAAAGAATATAAAAATAATAATACTAATATAGAAGAAAATGAAATACTTAATACTTTAACACATCATCAAATTATAGGTTTAAAATATTATAAACAATTTCAAAAACGTATTCCACGTGAAAAAATTTCCAAAATTGATACTAAAATTCAAAAATTATTATTAAAATTCAAAAAAAATAATAAAATTGTTGATGATATTATAGCTATTATTTGTGGATCATATAGAAGAGGTGCTTTAGATTCAGGTGATATTGATTTATTAATTTCTGGAAATGCAGATTCTGGTTTTGATTTAATTGAATTTATTAAATTTTTAAGCGATGAAGGATTAATTATTGATTATTTAACAGAAAAAGGTACTACTAAATTTATGGGAGTATCTGTTGGAGGATATAGAATTGATATTAGATTTATTTTAAAAGAATCATTCGGAGCTGCTTTAATGTATTTTACTGGTTCTAAAACATTTAATACATTAGTTAGAGCTGAAGCATTAAGAAAAGGATATACATTAGAAGAATATGGATTATATCCATTAATTAAAGATAAAGATGATAAAAAGAAAGTTGGTCATAGTCATCAACATTTAAAAGGTGAAAGAATACCTTGTCCAACAGAAGAATATATTTTTGATATCCTACATATTAATAAAAAATATTTGGATCCATTAAATAGAGACCTAGCTGAAAATATTGGATCATTATAATTGATTTCATTCTTTATTTTTTTATTTATTCATAATAAAGAATGTTTCGAAATATCATCGCTTTTTATTATTTATTTTATGGAATAACAAAATTAATTATTGGGTTTTCATTAATGTCACTCCAATTAGATTATATAAAAAAAATACCTATTCTTAAAAATTTTATAATTATAGCATCTGATAAAACATTAGCTGGTCATTTTTATGAATATGTATTAATGTTATTTGGTGTTTACACAATAATTATGGGTTTATCTTATTTACATATATTACCAGTATCAATTAGACATATTGTTGAAACAAAAACTTTTCAATATTCAGTATATATAATATTTGGTTTGATATTAATTATTTTTTATTCTCTAGTTAGTTACACAAATTTACCTATTGAACATAGTTCTGAAGAAGATGACTTATTTCATTATAAATTAATTGGTATTGGTGGAGGTATTAGTTTTTTATTAATACCTCTTATAATAGAATTATTTATTATATTAATACCAGGTTTTAGAAATTTATCATATGAAGAGAAATCTATGATCATTTTAGGTGTTTCAATACTTATTATAATTATTATTGGATTTATATGGACAATATTTGATAAATATGATTTAATAATACAAAATACAAAACAAGGATTAAGATTAACAAAAAAAGGATATACTGCTTTTTAGATTGATATTTTTTTATTTTGATATTAAATAATTAACGAAATAAGATAATTCATCTGGTGTTATATCTACTGATTTAGAAATTTTAGTTTCTACTTTTTTAACAATTGCCTCTATTTTCGCAGCTAAATCTACATCTGCTGTTGGTGGTGCTGCTGTTGCTGCTGGAACTGTTGGTGGTGGTGCTGCTGCTGGAACTGTTGGTGGTGGTGCTGCTGCTGGAACTGTTGGTGGTGGTGCTGCTGCTGGAACTGTTGGTGGTGGTGTTGGTGTTGGTTTTGCTGCTGCTGTTTTTACCGCTGCTGTTGGTGATGTTTTTGCCGCTGCTGCTGTTTTTACCGCTGCTGTTGGTGATGTTTTTGCCGCTGCTGGACCTGTTGGTTTTGCAGCTGCTGGAACTGTTGGTTTTGCTGCTGCTGCTGTTACCGCTGCTGCTGCCGCCGCTGCTGCTGTTTTTGCCGCTGCTGCTGTTGGTGTTGCTGCTGCTGCTGCTGTTGGTGTTGCTGCTGCTGTTGGTGTTGCTGCTGCTGCTGCTGTTGGTGTTGGTGCTGCTGTTGCTGCTGCCGCTGCCGCTGCTGCTGCTTTTGCCGCTGCTGTTGTTGGTACTGCTGTTGTTGGTGGTGTTGGTGCTGCTGTTGTTGGTGGTGGTGATAATGGAAACCAAGTTTTTTTTGGTTCTTCTGGATTTATAGTTGGATTAGGATCTGCGAGTATGTTTATATTTGAAAATAAATATAGTACAATATCATCTCTAGATGGATATGTCTTAAAAATATCAGTAAAAGTAGGTTCAATACTTATAATATTATTAATAATATACATAATATATTCAACTGTTTTTTGAAATATGTAAATATTAGGTGTTCCTTTTTTATTAGATATATTAATTATTTGATTTTTATTATCAATATTAAAAATTATATTTTGTGGCTTAATATTAATAACATATTTTATTTTATCAACGTCATCATTAATTTGTATAGAACACTCTATCACCAGTTTTTTTTTTTTAAATTCTTTTGTAATATTTATAGTAATATTAGGTTTAATATCCGAAAAAATAATACTAAATATATAATTATTTCTTTCTCTATCAAATAGATTAAATTTTTTTTTCCCAGTTGATTTAGGCATACTAAATAGCATACTAGATAGAGTCGAATCAGCCCAAATTGTTTTAGGGTCTGATAATCCATCATTAATGGAACTTATATCTTTATAAAAATCATCAACTAATCCTTTTTTTTGAGTATCATCCGTAGAACCTTTTATTTCTTGAATTAATGATTTTATTTTTTCAATATTAGCTATTTCTTTTATACCTTCAATGTATTCAAGAATGGTTTTGCCAGTTGATGTTAATGCACTTAATTTATCTGGATGAAATTTAAAAGCTAATTTTCTATATATTCCCGATATTTCTTTATCTGTAGCATTCTTTTCTAATCCAAAATAGTTTTTTAAAGCATCATCACGACTCCCGTATCTAGATAAATCAGTCATAAATTATTTATTTATATATAAATAATATTTTTTTATTGAATTATTGATTGTATTTGTTGAATAATTCCATCTGTATTTTGATATGGTTTTGGAGGTAATGTTGGAAAAGCTGGTTTAGTATTAATTGGTTGTATATTACCGCCATTCATCATTTTACGATCTAACATTGCTAATATATTCATCTTCTCTAAATCACTATTAGCAACAGGAGGTTTCTTCTTATTATTCCCTTCATTACTAGTTTTTGTTTGTTGTGGTATTTTTTGATCTGATACTAAATAATTATCCCTAATTAATACTTGTAATCCATCATTCTTTTGCTGATATTGTTCTTTTGCTTTTTTCTTAAATTCTAGATATAACATATTTGTATTTGCATTTGCTTGTACAAGTGTTTTAATACCAATCATACCTATAATAGACGCTTTCCATTGTATTTTATCTTCATACGATAATAAATCTATTGCGTGTACAATTAATGGTGTCTTTTTTCTTTTACCTGGGCTAGTAAAATTATATTTAAACAATTTAAATAATCCAATTAATTGTTTATTTAATTCATCATTTCCACGAATTGATGCTTCTTGAAAAATAACATCCCAAATTAACCAAATTATATCGTGATGATATTGTGGTTTAATATATTTTCTTACACGAATTGCACAATTAAATCCATCAGATTTTTTAATATTTAACTTTTCCCATTCTAAAATCCAATTTAACCAATATAAAGCTTTATCTAGATTACCTGTTCTAGCTGTTATTTGAAACGCAAGTTCATTAACAACAATATTTATTTCACTTGGATCATTATGTTTAATAATCTTTTCTAATAAATTAATATTTTTAGCTTCTAATTTTCCTTCAAAATAATCCAATCTAAAATCTTCATTTGTAACTTTAGGTACATTTTTAATTTTATTTTTAGGAGATAATGTCATTATAGTAACAATATCTGTTAAATGATTACGACATTCTTGATTATTTCTTAAAGTTAATGCTTTTTCTCCATGATATTTTTCATCTTGAATTATTTGAATTGCTTGTACAAATCTAGACCACACATAAAATGGTAAATTAGGATTAGCTACATTAATATTTTTTGAATTAATTAAAATTAATCTATCCCAACATTCCATTAAATGACCACTAACTAACATTTCACCAGCCCAATGACAAGCTTCAACAACTTTATTATCTAGAATACTTTTTTGTAAAGCACTTAATACATCAGTTTTTTGATAACCACTGAATGTAACTTTTTTAAAATCACCTGATTTACGAAAATCATTTATATAATATTCATCTGGTATATCCGAAATTCTAGGATCTATTTTAGATATAGATGGTTGCATTACATATTAGCATCAATTTAGAAATTATTAAATAAAAAAAACCGCATCCTAGATCTTCCTTTTGACAAATAATTTGTCTAATTCTAATTTTCTAGATACATCATTTGCTAATTCTAGTTCTTTAATATATTCCAGTTCTAATTTATCTTTATCATAATTTATATCATTGTAATAACTTTCGTGAATATCTAAAAATAATTGATTTATTTTATCAATACCTGTTGTTGTATTTATAAATTTAATAAAATCATCTAAACTAGTATTTATTTCAATACCAATTATTTGTTTATGGAAATGTAAATTATTTATTGAACAAAAATCAATATCAACATTTAATTCATAAATGTTAGATATATTTTTATTATCCAAATTATAGATATAATATTTATAATTAATATCTTCTAATAATATCGCACGATTCGCTAATATACCATAATAGTCTGAATCATTAAAAAGACGAAGTAAATACATATACTTAATATTTTTAGATTCAGATTTGTTTGGTACTTCTAGCGATAATTTGCGAGATTGATTAAATTTATATTTAATTACACCATATTTCAAATCAAAATCATCAACATAATTTTTAATTTTTTTTAAATATTCAATTCTATCATAATCAATATTATATAAATTATCAATATTATCAATATTAATATTAATATAATTTAATTCTTCAATATCAGTACCAATATCAAACATATATATTTTACCATCATCAAATTTAATTATTATATGTTTTTTATCATTAGAGTAACACATATATCCAATATCACCTTTATTTAATCTTTCTTTAACAATTTTCAAATCATTCTTTTCATCATTTTTAATCACATTATAAGATTTAATTAAACTGAAACCTAATAAGATCACTAGATTACCAATTGTGTATTCTTTATAATAATAAAATAGAACTAATCCAATAGATATTATTATGAAATGGATCTTTTTTTCTTCTAGTTCTAACATATGATATGTTTAATATAAATTATATTGAATATTATTATCAATTTTTATCAACTAAAATCCGATTAAAAATGGAGATTAAATAAAATAAAATAAAATCTATTTTTACTATAAATGATAGAGCCATTTGTTTTTCAAATACCAACACAATTAGATCTTGGCTTTTCTAATATTTATACCAATTCATCTAATGATTTTGAAATATGGGATGAAAAAGTTAAAAAAGGTATATTTGATGAAAACTTTATATATCCAAATCAATTAAATGGTCAACCTTGGTCTGATGATTTTAAAAAGTTACATACAAATTTTAGTCGTAATCTTGCATCATATAAAGATGCAAGTCAAATATTTGATATAATACGTAGTAATCAAGTTGTTTTAATTACTATGGGTACTGGTGCTGGTAAAACTACTATGGTACCAAATATTATGATGCATTATTATGCTTATAAAAAAAAAATTGCAGTTACAATACCTAGAAGAGGTATTACAGAAAGTGCTGCAATTTTTGGAGCTAAGTTATTAGATTGTCAATTAGGTAAAGAGGTTGGTTATAAACACGGATCTTCTAAAGATAAAGCCAATGAATATACTCAACTTTTATTTACAACAGATGGTACCATTAAAGCTAAATTAACAACAAGTGATCCAGATTTAAATGAATACCAAGCTGTTATTATTGATGAAGCACACGAAAGAAATGTTAATATCGATGTCATATTTAGTTTATTAGCTGATGTTTGTAAAAGAAGACCTGATTTCAAATTAATTATTATGAGTGCTACAGTTGATCCTACTATATTCTCTAATTTTTTTATTAATAATAATATTAAATTTAAACATCATCACGTACCAGTAGATCCAAAATATACTATTGATAAAATATTTTTGGATCAAGATATTAATCCATCAGAATATTCAGACTATGCTAAAGCATATTTAGACCAAATTTTACGTTTAACTGATGATGGTGATATAATGGTATTTTTTCCAACACTTACACCAGCTAAAAGAATTATTGATGAATTAACAAAAAAAGAAAACTTAAAACACTATCAAGGTAAACCTTGTTTTATTGCATATGCTGGATCAGCATCACAAGAAGAAAAAGATCTAATTATTAAAAAAGATGAACTTACAAAAGAACCTTATTATAAAACACGTGGTTATACCAGATGTGTTATTTTAACAACTCCAGCTGCTGAATCATCTCTTACAACAGCTGGTAATGTTGTATTTGTTATTGAACCAGGTTTTGCTAAAGCTGTTTGGTATGATCCAATTAAATTTGCATATGAATCAGATGAAGTATATATCACAAAATCTTCTATTATTCAAAGACAAGGTAGAACTGGTCGTGTATGTAATGGTCAAGCATATATGTTATATACTAAAAAATTTTTTGATTCACTTCCAGAATATAATGATCCAGAAATATTAAAAAGTGATTTAACTAATGATGTTCTTAGTATTATGAATCTTCCTATTACTAGAAATCTTACTGGAACACTTAAATTTTTATCTAATATGATTACACCACCAACTGTTGAAAATGTTGAATCAGCTATTAAATTATTATATAATTATTCAATGATTGATTCATCTGGAGAATTAACTGATATAGGAAGAGCTGCAACAAATTTAAGTAAGTTTGGCCCTGAAATAACTAGAATGGTTTTAGTTAGTTATTATTTTAATTGTATGGATGATATTATTTTATTAGCTGCTATGATGGTTTCATCTGCTGGTAAAGGATTAAAAGATTTTATTAAACCACCTCCTTTTTTTAATCCAACAAAAGAAGAGATCGAATATTATAGAAATACTATGAATCATTTTAATCATCCAGGTGGAGATCATTTTATGTTAATTAAAATATTAAAGGAATATTTAATGGTACATCCATTAGATAGACGTAGATGGTGTAATAAATTTAAATTTAGTTATGATTTATTTAATAATTCAATTGAACCAGATCTAGATTCATTAAAAAATTCATTACAAAATATTGAATTCCCACAAATGTTTACACATTATCCACCACCTGAAAAATTTGAAAAACCTCCAAGAGATATAATTGAATATTTAGAAAGACATAATAAAAAAATGATGGAACAAATGTTTGGTAATAAATTAAAACAAGAACGTTTTAGATTTAAATATGGTGGTGATATTAGTTCTAGATATACTTTAGATGGAGGTTTTTTTACTAAAATGAAATCAAAGAAAAAATGGAATAAAAAACAAAAACCACAACAGAAAAATAAACAATCAGAATTAAAAGGTCAAGATTTAAAAGATGAATTAGAAGAAAAATTAAATGATTTGGAAAATGAATTTTTAATTCAACAAGAAGAAGAACCGGTATTATCAAGTAGATTAGATATAGATATAGAAAAAGAAAAAGAAAAAGAAACAGATCCAATAAAATCAATTGGTTTATGGGATCCAGTAATAGAAAAACCTACATTTATTAAAAATAAAAGCAATAAATTAATTGATATTGTTAGAAGTACATATAAAGAGAAACATATGACAAAACATTTAAATATTATTAAACCATCTAACATTATAGAAGAAGATGAAAATGATGATGATCCTGGATTTATTAAAGATGAAGAAAATGCTTTTAAAGATGATTTTTTTATTCAAGAATTACAACCAGAAATTAAAACTAAGGAAACATTAATTTTTGAATTTAATAAAAATCAATTATTAGAAGAATCATTAAAAAAATTAAAGGAAAATATAATTAATCCTAGAAAAATTATTAATCAATCTAAAAATAAACATCAACAAAAATCACATAAACTTAAAAAAAATAATAAACAAAATAATAAACAAAATAAGAAAAAAACAAAAAAACTAAAACCAAAACCAAAATTTTTTCATTTTGGAGGTGATAATGATGAAAAGATAATAAATGAAGAAAAGAAAAAATTCGGTAAATTTTTAGATCAAATATCATTAAAAACAGAAAGTGGTATATTACCAATGTTTAGATTATTTGAAAACCATGATGAAAATATATTAGCTTGTATATTTTATGGTTTTTATATGAGATTAGCTGTTAATTATTATCAAAAAAAATATATTGTTAAATTATCAAAAATTGATGCTAAAATCAAATTTAATTCATTGACTTTTAATAAAAAATCTCCAAGTATGGTTATTTATCAAAACTTATCAATCGGAGCTATGTCAACTGATATAGGTATTGTATCAACTATAACACCTAGAATTATTAATGCTTTTATTTAACATTTAATTATTTACGAATTTTTTTACTATATTTTTTTTTTGTTTTTTTAGATTTACCTCCACCTGTTCTTTTTGGCATTTGACTTGGTCTTGGACTTGAATTTGGAGTCGCTGGTCTTTTTATTGGTACTGTTCTTAATGGTGTCATAACTTGTGATGGTTCTTTACCATTACCATTATCATTATTATGGTGTGTCATTAATATAGTTGATGCAACTTCTTCATCTGTTAATGGTTCAGGAGTATTAACTAATGTTGTTAAATCAATTACAGCATCTAGTAAATCTTCTTTATATGCTCTAAATAAACGTATATAAGTACTATTAGTAATGTTTTTTTTTATATCATCCTTTCTTTTATTTAATATTTGTTGAAATTTTTCATTTTCTTTTTTTATACAAACATCATTATTTTTATTCATTAAATAACAATATATTTTAGCAACGATAGGATTAATAATAGAATGATTTAATACAGATGATCCAATCATATACACTTCACTAACAGTTTTTTTTACTCTTGGGTTTTTTTTATCTTTAATAAAAACAGTTGGATATTCTTCATTATTACCTATTTTAAAATCAGGAGATGCATATTCTTGAAGTGGAGCTGGAACGTGAGGAGTTAAAGGTCTATGTGACATTATTTATATAATTATTATATAAAAAATTAAATAATAAAATAAAATTTATTCAATTATAATAAATCCAGATTTAGGTAAATATTCTTCAATCTCATCTAGATTTTCAAATCCATATTTAGTAATAGTTTCTTTTAGATATTTTTTATTTGATGTTAAAATAATTGACAATTGATATTCTTGATTCTTTTCTCCCCATACAAATTTCTGATTATCATATGTTTTGAATTGATTTGTCATTGATGGAATAACTGGAATTAAATAGATAGGAATTTTATTTTGAATAAAATGTTTCTGGATTTCTAGTTGCGTGATATCTGGAAATAGATTTGTTAATTGAAATAATAATTCATTAATTTCTTCAAAAACTTGATATTGTTGTTGTTTAATTACAAAATTATTTGTTAAATGTTCTTGAATTTGAGGATGTAAATGATGATCAATTTCATCTAAATAAATTGGTGTATTATCTAGATCAATATCTTTTTCTGATGGATCTAAATGATCTAGAATTAGTTTTTTAAATTGATTTAATGAATTGCTAGCTTGATCAGCTAGTTCTGAATATTGATCTACTTTAGATAATAAACTTTTATAGATGTCAGAGGTATTCATTCTTAAAAATTTATAAATATATTAAACTTATTATTAATAATCAATTTTTTATGTTAAAATTAAATAGATACCTTAAATCCATATTCTTTTTTTTCTAAATCTGTTTCTGTTTGTTTCATATTAACTTTTCTAGTTGCCATTTTAATTAAAAAGTCATCGTGTGATGACATTATAATTGTTTTATTAGCAAAACCTTGTTTAATTAAGTTCCATAATGTTTCTTTTGATTCCGGACTTAAAGATGCAGTTGGTTCATCCATTAAAAGTATATCTGGATTTTGTAAATAAATTCTTAAAAACCAGATAATTTGTCTTTGACCACCACTAATTTTTGATCCATTTTTACCAACTGATGAATCTAATCCTTTTTCTAATTTACCAAATACATCATTTAATTTAAACCGTTCTAATAATGTGGTTACTTCTTCTCTAGTTACATCTGGATTACCAAACATTATATTATCTATAATTGAACGATTAAATAAAACTGGATTTTGTGTCATATATCCAAATCTTTTAAATATATCTCTTTGATCAATTCTAGCATAATGTTTACCATTTAAATATAAATCACCTGATGTTGGTTTTAATAATCCTAGAATTATCTTTAACAATGTTGATTTTCCTGTACCAATATCACCTATTAATGCTATTCTTTCACCTTCTTTTATTTCCATATTAAAATTATTAATAATAGGTTGATTTGATCCAGGATATTTATATTCAATATTTATTAATTTTATAATACTTTTTGTATTAATTATAGGTACATTAATTTTAATAGTATGATCAATATTTTGTAAATCTGTTTTATTATAAAAATCTAATTGTGTATCTTTTTCAATATTTTGAAGTAATTTATAACCACGTTTAATTTCGTGTAATGTATCACTTAAATAAGCTAATGTTTCTAAAATATCTGATCCAATAAAATAAATAGATAAGAATATCGCTTTTGTAATGTGATCTTTTTTTAATAACATAAAACATCTGTACATAATAGTTAGTAAAAATAATCCAGATACAATAGTACCAAGTAAACTCCATTTTAAACTACATCTATTATTTGCATTATATGTGTTTTGATATTCTTTAGATAAATCTTTTAATCTTTTATTTTCTTGTTCAAATTGTTGGTATGTATGAATTGTTAATATATTACTTAAATAATCTTCAATATCTTGATATTTTCTTAAATATGAACTAGTTGATTGTGAGGATATGTTTTTACAATTATTAGTATTTGAAAATAATAAATACCAGGATAATCCTAAAAATCCAATTATTATTAAAGGCATTATATAATCATATAATGATACATATCCAAGAAAGAAACCAATTGTTACCACATATGAAATGATATAATTAAAAAAATAATAATACCATTCACTAATTAATGTTTGAAAACTAGTTATTGCTGCAACTTTTTCACCAATTATAATATCATTTGGATTTGTAATATATTTATTTTTAATTTTATCTATTAATTCTTTATGTATAACTTCTTCTAGACAAGTATTTTGAATATTAACATAATAACTTTGAAATTCTGATATAAAAAATATTATACTTTTTACGATTAAAATATTTAAAAATGCATTTAAAAATACACTTAAATCTTTATTAAAAATATCTAATATTGATCCATAATATTTTGGTAAATAATAATTATCAACAATTGATGCTGTAAAGAAAAATATATTTAAAAAGAAATAACCAGGATTATCTTTTAAAAATTTTACAAAAATATCAAGTACGAACTTCCATAACATATTTTTACCTATCAAATCTTATTTATTATTATATCATACAAATAAAATAAAATAAAACAATTAAATAAAAAAATTAAATGAAAAATTAAATGAAAAATTAAATAAAATATTATGCACCTATTCTTATTTTTCTAGTTGATTTATTAATTAAAAAGTCATCATGTGATGACATTATTATTGTTTTTCCTTTAAAACCTTGTTCAATTAAATTCCATAATATTTCTTTAGATTCTTTACTTAATGACGCAGTTGGTTCATCTAATAAAAGAATATCTGGATTATGTAAATATATTCTTAAAAACCATATAACTTGTTTTTGACCACCACTTAATTTTGATCCATTTTTACCAACAAAAGTGTCAATCCCTTTTTCTAATTTATTAAATACTGAATTTAATTTAAATTTTTCTAATAATTTAATAACTTCTTCTCTAGTTGAATCTGAATTACTAAATAAAATATTGTCTATAATTGATCTATTAAATAATATCGGAGTTTGTGTTATATAACCAAAATTTTTAAAAATATCATTTTGATTTTTAAATAATTTATAATTATATCCATTAAGAAAAATATCACCTTTAGAAGGTTTTATTAATCCTAGAATTAATTTAATTATTGTTGATTTACCAGCACCAATATTACCTATTAAAGCAATACGTTCACCTTTTTTAATATCTAGATTTAAATTCTGTATAATATAATTATTAGATCCATTATATTTATAATCTAGATTTATTACTTTTATTAAACTATCTGTATTGATTTTATGAGTGTATATTTCATTGGTATCTATATCATTTGATAATGGTGTAAATAAATATAATTTATTAATACGATCAATATTTGATATATTATGATATTCAATTGATAAGTTATGAAATGTATCTGATAGATAAATTAATTTATTTATCATAGCTATTATAATAAAATATACACTCATAAAATTACTTTTCTTTAATACTCCAGAATTTACTAATTTATAACAACGATACATTGTTAAGAACATAAATAATATTACAATTACAACACCAATTAAATGTCCGGTTAATGTACATTTTTCAATAGTTGTAAAAGCATCTTGATATTTTTTACTTTGTTCAGATATTTTTTTATTTTCAGAATCAAATTGATTATATGTATGAATAGTTAATAAATTACTTAGATAATCTTCAATTATTTTATATAATATTAAAAATTCATTATTAGTATTATAACATTCTTTTGCACAAAATGATATATTTGTAAATATTACTAACAATGAACCTAACATTAATAAAACTAAAAAAATAGGTAAATATTTATCTAAAGAATACATATAAACACCACTAGATATAATAATAAAAAAATATGGTATTAATGATTGAAAAATTTTTGCAAACCAATTGCCTAATGTTTTTTGTATTTTGAACATTGAAGATAATTTTTCTCCGATTATTATGTCTTCAGGATATTGTGCATATTTTTCTTTTATTTTATCAAGAATAAATTGTTGTGTAACTTCTTCAATCCCAATCCATTGAGATGAAACAAAATATTCTTCAAATTGATAAATAATATATATGATAGCTTTTAATAATAAAATAAATATAAAAGAATACATAAAAGAATTTATATTTTCTTTAAACATATCATATAATTTACCATATATTTGTGGTAGATATACACTATTTGTAACTGTTGTTGCAATAAATATTGTATTTAAAAAAAAAACATAACTTTTATTTTTTTTTGTATATTGCCAAAAAATGTCTGCAATTACTTTCCACATTATCTTTAATAATTAAAAATAAAATAAAAATAAAATAATTATTACTATTTTGTTCAAAATATATAAAATAAAATTGATATTTATAATAAATAATTAACAAAAATAAAATTAAAATGGATGATAATAAGAGTACTCAAACGGAAGATGTTAAAGTACCAGATTTAATTCATATTACGCCTAATTTAATACATATTAATGATTTGTTACCTTTTATGTGTATGTTACAGTTACAATTATATTATATATTACTTAATACAACTGATACAAAATATTTACCAGAATTAAAAAAAAAAGATGAAACTGAAAGAGAAAATATTATTTATGTGTTAGAATGTAAGGATGGTAAATATTATGTTGGTAAAACAGGTGATTTAGATCGTCGTTTGCAAACACATATTTCAGGTTCTGGTAGTTTTTGGACCAAGAGGTATCCATATCAAAAGTTAGTTGAAGTAGTTAGAAATGCTGATAAATTTGACGAAGATAAATATGTATTAAAGTATATGGATTTATATGGTATTGATAATGTTCGAGGAGGTTCATATTCACAGATGATATTAAATCCGGATTTAATCGCAAGTATTAATCGTCATTTGATTACTGCGAATAATTTGTGTTATATTTGTGGTAACGGTGGTCATTTAACACGTGAATGTTCATTGAACAGGAAGAGTCCATTATTTTTAAACAATGTTGAAAATCGTAAAAGAATATTAGATGCATCTGAATTAGTTGAAGATGAAGATCAGGATCCACCTATTAAAATGCAAAAAATAAATAATGATATACATTTTGCGAAGAAAAGTGGTACAGTATATGTTAAATGTGATCGTTGTGGTCGTACTGGTCATTTACTTGAGCAATGTTTTTCTAAAAAACATTTTGATGGAACTGATTTGTAATTTTGTGCACATTTTTTATTTTTAATTATAATTAAAAAGAACTTAAGAAAACTTGTCATTATTTTAATCATAAGGGGTACAAGAAGATGAAAATATAAAAAGCAAATAAAAAATAATAAAATAAAAACAAAATAAAAAAGAGTTTAAGAAAATCTGTCCATTATTTAATTAGAGGGATAGAATAAAAAATGTATTCCCTTATAAAAAAAAATAAAAAGTTTTAAAATAAAAAAAGAATATAAGAAATTCTCTTACTTATATAAGTAGGAGAATGACGCCCCCATAGCTCAATGGAAGAGCGCCCGGCTGTTAACCGGTAGACCATAGATCGATACTATGTGGGGGCGACAAGTTACCAATTTAGGGTAACATTTTGACATTTTATAGGAACTTACAGCAAATCAATATAGCAAATTATAATTTGTTCCTAGCTTAATTAACCTTTTATTAGGTTATGCCCCTATAGTGTATCGGATCGCACGTGTGACTTCTAATCTCAAAGGGCAAGTTCAACTCTTGCTAGGGGTACGGCTTTATTAGTTAAATGGTATAATACTACCCTTCCAAGGTAGAGTCTCGGGTCCGATTCCCGGATAAAGCATACAAGTTTATACTTTCTTAAAAAAAAGTTAGATGGCAGTTTGGCCGAGCGGTCTAAGGCATGCGAGTCAAGTTCGCACGGGGAAACCCATCGTTGGTTCAAATCCAGCAGCTGTCAAAAAAGTTTAGATTTTCTTTAAAAAAATCATATGGCTCGCTGGCGAAATCGGTATACGCATAGCATTTAAGCTGCTACGCTCTTAAGAGCATCCAGGTTCAAGTCCTGGGCGGGTCATTCCAATGTTTAGTTATAGACTCATTACTAGGTTCATAGCCTAGAAACATTGATTTTATTTTTTTTATTTTTATAAAACATTTTATAAAAAAATTTAATATTTACATTAAATTATTATTAGTTAAATATTTTATAAAATATTTATTATAATCATTCATAAAATCTGTCCATAATTTATAATAATACTCATTTTTCATAATTTCGATTTTATGTTTATATTTATTTAATTGAGAAGAAATCCAACGTTCTAATTGCTTAATTTTTATATCTTTACTATTTGGTGGTGGTCTTTTACCATTATCATTAATATATTTTTTAACTTCCTCAAAAATATTTAACCATATTTCTTCAAATGATAAGAAATGTTTTTGATATTTATCAATAAGATTAGTCCATTCATTATAAATATCAACATTTCTCATTATTTCAGTTTTATTTTTATATTTAATTGTTTGATTAGAGATCCATAAACCTAAAGATTTAGTATAAATGTCTTTAGATTGTTTTGAGGGTCTTTTACCATTTATATCAATATATTTTTTTACTTCATTAAAAGTATTAAACCAACTTGTATTTCTATCTAAAAAATATTCTTTATATTTACTATCACTTATTAAATTTGTCCATATATCATAAATATATATATCTTTCATAATTTTTGTTTTTAACATATAAATGTTTATTTGTCTTGATACCCAATACCCCAATGATTTTACTTTTTGGTCTTTATCAGTAGAAGATGGTCTCTTATTATTTTTATCAATATATTCTTTTACTTCATTTAATGTATTAATCCATATGTCTCTATATGACAAGAAATATTTTTTATATTTATCATCATTAATAAAATTAGTCCATATATTATAAATTTGTTCATTTTTCATTATTCTTATTTTATTTTTATAAAAATTTTGTTGACAACATAACCATATTCCTAAATTTTTAATATTAATATTTTTATCTTCTGTTGAGGGTCTTTTATTATTTTTATCAATATATTCTTTTAATTCATCTAATTTTTTTAACCAAATTTCAGAATTATTTTGTAATGTTCCTAAACTTTTATAAATTAAATCATATTTATGACATATATTATTATCTTCATCTATTTCTAGATTATCATCAATTACATCGATTGAAATATATCCACCAATCTTTTTTTCCTGATAAGATTTTAAATATCGAGAATCATTTTTAGCAATAATTCTCATAAAATTTACAATAGTTTTTTCTTCTTTTTCTGAAGAAAATGGTAAAATAACATTTGCTATTGTTTTATTAGGATATAATCGCAATGCTCTTCCAATAATTTGAATTAATGTATTTTTACTTTGAGGTAAATGCATAAAACATACACCTTTAGTTATAGGTGCATCAAAACCTTCTACTAGAATTTTAACATTAACTAGAAAAGGAAGTTTACCTGATTTATATTTATTTAAAATCTCATTCCTTGTAATTCTATTAGTTGTACAATCAATATATTCACTACAATTATTTTGTATTTTATTCATTAGTTTATTAATTTTATCACCTTCTTTCTGAGAATTACAATAAATAATTATACTTCGGTAATTATCAATTAAATATTTACAAATATTATAATTTGTTGGATCATCATTAAAAACTGGAATCTTTACAACATAATCACATAAATAACCTTTATCAATCATTTCACGAATATCCTTTTTATAATAATTAAATTTAGGATGCTCATCAATTGTTGCTGAAAGATATATATTATTATTATATTTTTGAAAACTCTTAATAATTTTTATATAAGTATTATTATCACAATTTTCATTTTCCAATACATCTTCTTCTTTAATATCATCTTGTTGAACAATATCATTTTCTTCAATATGTTCTTCATCAATATTTTCATCATCATTATATTCTTCTTCATCAATATCTTCAATATATTCTTCATCATTCTCAATATAAATTTCAGGTTTATTAATATGATGAGCTTCGTCGACAAAGATTTTATCAAATTGTTCAATATGTTCTTTAACAAAACTAACACTATTAAATACACAAATTGTAATATCCTTCTCAGATTTGAATTCATTATTTGAATCACCAATCAATTGTATTTTAGTTTTAAATGTTGGATGATATTTAATGATTTCATCTTTAATTTGTTCCATTAACATAATTCTAGGAACTAAAATAAGATATTTTACATTAGATTGTAATGAATGAGTAATAATAAAGTTTTTACCGGTTCCAGTTGGTAAACTAATTATTAAATTTTTTGTATTATCCATATTTTTAATTAAATCAATACATTCTTTTTGATAATCTCTAATACTAAAATGTGTATGTTCTAGTTCTGGATAATTAGGTGGATTATCAATTAATATTTTACAATATTCTAAAATTTCTTTTCTAGAATAAGTTTTATCAACAAAAATATCACTTTTGAATAAACTATTTTGTGAAAATTTAGATTCAGCATTTCTTGTGACAACCATTGTATTCCATCGAAATTTAAGAATATTATCTTTATAAACGTTGTTTAAAACAAATGTACCTAGTTCATTTAAATATAATCTATTTGACCGTAATTTACATTGCCCAATTGTATCAATGAGATTTGAAAAATCAATTCCAGTATCATTTCGAGACATACAATTTTTTTCTTTAAATGTTGGCGAAATATCATTATATTCATAATATGGCATTTTATATTCTTGCATCATTTTAATACAAGAAAACCATTCAAATATTTTATGTAAATCAGATTTAAAATTAAATTCATCTATATTTTTACCAGAATTTAATAAATCTGTTACTTTTTCAAAAATATTAATATTATATTGTAAAATAAGGTTATCCATTTTGTGTTTTATTATTAATATTATATAAAAAAATCAATTTTTATAAATTATTTTAAACAAAAATTGAAAATAAACAAAATACATTATAGTATTAAATATACAAATATGAATACAGATCAAATTATTAAAAAATATAACATTGCAATATATGAAATAGTTAAAAATAAACTTGATAAATCAGGAAAAAATATTGATGATTTTGATTATAAAACAGATCTACATAAACCATTTGAATGGTTTTCTTGTATTAAACTCACAAAAGAATATAACTCACCTTTTCACGAATATGAATCTATTCCAGTTGAATACAAAGAATTAAATTGTATGTCTAAAAATGATACTGGGATTGATGCTTGTAATTTAATTGATACAATTGTTCAATGTAAATTAAGAACTAATTCATTAACTTGGAAAGAATGTTCTACATTCTTTGGAAGTGTTACATATCGTGATGAAGAAGGTAAATTAAAGACTAGATGGAATAATCTTTTTATAACCAGAAACCAAGAAAGCAAGTTGGCTGATAACTTAAATGAAAAACTTAAATTCAATCTATTCACTGATAAAACATATCCTAGAACTGAAATTATTTCCTATTGTAAAGATTTAATTGCTAATCCTCCAGAATACTTTACTGATAATACAACTATTGAAAAACGTCCTTATCAAGAAGTATGCATTAAAAAAATTAATGATATGAAAGATAAAAATTTGATCATTTGTTTACCAACTGGAACTGGTAAAAACTTTATTATTACTCATTCATTACAATCTAATGTAAAATATCTTATTTTAGTTCCTAGAATTATGTTAATGGAACAAATTAAAGATGAAATAGTTAAATATCATCCTAGAATGAAATCTAAAATTCAAATGATCGGCGATTCAAATAATGAATTCAAATCTGAGAAAGATATTACAATTTGTGTTTATAATAGTGTTGATATTGTAAAAGACCATATTGAATTATTTAATAAAATCTTTGTTGATGAAGCACATCATATTAGAAAACCGGAAATTTATAAAGATGAAGATGATTATTCTTGTTCTTCATCTGATCTAGATTCTGAGTATGAAGATGATTTTGATGAAAATGTATC
>JACCEB010018667.1_pt1 | contig 58698 bp, 58 predicted proteins | sample 7454761 | NCBI WGS metagenome assembly JACCEB01 (sample SAMN15323454, study PRJNA562643) | freshwater metagenome | isolation source: river surface water | place: USA:Blue River Watershed | collected 2017-08-18
AATACCTGCTAAAAAATTGAACAACATATTTAATATTGTAAGTATAATACAATACTAAACCAACCAAAATGTTATTACGCTCAAATAAAATAATTAAGTCCTCGCCAAAACCAAAAATACCAGAAAAAAAAGAGGACGTAAATTATGAAAAAACAATCGCATATTCATGGGTCCTCTATGCAATGAGAGAAATCATGGGTATGGAAAATATACGCAATGAAATTGTAAATACCCTATTTCCAAATATAAAAAACGCAAAAAAAATGCGAACATTCGATGCATTTCAACAATACGACGAACCACCATTTGACGACAAGGCGATTGAAATCCTGGATTATTGCACCACCGTATTAAAACGAAAAAAATACGTATTATTCACGGCATCCAACATCCAAATAGATGAGAACGATAATGAAACACATTATCAATGTTTTATCGCCGACAACAAACGCAAAAAATTATACATCATTGACCCCGCCTACACAAATAATGGGCCAGGTATATATGAACCCGAAATTGCCTGCAATGTTGTAAAACCATTCTTCAAATTACATGGATACGCTACACATTTTGTGAAAATGACCAATCCAGCTCAAACCGATACGAATGACGTATTTTGTCAAACGTGGTCCTTATATATCGCGTTACAAATGCTGAATATGAAATGGGTAAATACGGATGAACTCGTGATAAAGATTCCTAAAAGTCAAACCGCTAAATATAATGTATTACTCAATTTCTATACTGAAATATTACGAAAAGTTCCCCTAATAAGTAATGAATTAAACATACTATACCGTAATACGGTTGAACAAAATTACGCCGAAATAAATAGATGGACAAATGCAGAAGTCATTGTACAAATGGACGCGACGAAAATGTTGTTTCAAATGACGGCGGATGATATGGCGAAGATTGATTGATTATTTACGCCCATATTGAAAATTGATTATCTCTGGTATTCCACCAAATGTAAAATCATTTTTTGATAAAACAATATCGCGTTGAACGAGTCGATTTTTGACTTCAATCGTATTTCTACCAAATCCACCCGTATTTTTTTCGGTAATTTCTACGTCGGTCCATTCATATTTCAAGCGTCTCAAATTTTCCATTTCAGGAATAAGTTCATTCACTTGTATTTCGACTGCATTACGCAATGTTTCTTTATTGTCCGTCTTTTTATATTCATCTATAATAGCTTGCACGGTATCCATTAATTTAAATATATGGTCTTGTTTACGTAATATTAATTCTTTTCGATGAGGGTCATAATGTAATTGATTGTAATTTTCATATAAGGTTTTATACATTGAACTGTTCGCGTTGTATTCTTCTAATTCTTCTTTGAAAAGAGCCGCCGCTCGTGTTTCACTCATGTAATTAAATAGAGTATTCAATTTTTGAGCAATAATTTTCTCTTTAATTTCTTCCAAGGATTCTCTAAAAAGATACAATAATTCTTGTTCGTGGCTATATCCTCCTCTCTCTATTTTAATATTTAGGCGACATTTTGTTTGAGGATTGGAATCACCACATATGGCGGTATATTGTTTATCGGCTGATGAAAAAATAGTTCCAACGGGTCTTTGGCAATTAATACATTTCGGTTTTATTTGTTTCGCCAATTTCATGCGTTTTTTTCCATTTAAAAATGCACCTTTTTCATCCTGATAAAGGGGGTTATTTATGATTGCTTTTTTTGCGTCGTATATTTCAGTTTCATACTTATTTTTCAAATGAAAATACATATATAATCCCTCATTGTACGTGATTTTTTTCTGTATTGAATCATCATCTCCACTTTCATTGTCATTCGTTTGTAATTCTTGATAAGTAATTTCGGTAAAAGGGTTGTCCTCCATTTTTAAATCGACTAATGACTTAGGAACATTTTCCAGAATTAAATTTATATTTTGAGAGACATGTAATATTCTCAATTTTTGGGTTTTTGCTAAATCTAAACTCTTCAAATAATTGTTTTCACAATATAATTCCTCAATATTGTCGGGGATGTTTTCGATAGCTTCGATTTTGTTATGTGAGAGATTGACCTTAAACAATTTAGATAATCCTTCTAAATCGAGATGTTTCAAATAATTATATTGAAAATTGATTTCATGAATACCATCTGGTAATCCAGTAATTTCGGTCAATAAATTTTCCACGCATTCAAATACCAAGAGAGATTTAGGAAAATTACGTATATTTGTAATCTCCCCTTTTCCTAAATATATCTTTTTTATATTGTCAAATCCTAATTCATGAAAAACCGATAAATCTAGGTCGCCATGTAACGGTTCATTCATATGCAATTCGGTAATACTTCTGTCATATAATTCTAATAAGTTGGTAATTTTCTCTTGAGCCGTATTATTATCACGAATGATACTTTCTCTCTTCTCTTCAATAATATTCATATTCGTATATCCTATATACTAATGGATATACAAATATACTATGGAAAATACACATTTTTACAATCACCAAATGTCTCTAAAATGTAGGTAAATCAGTAATGGCTGCAGTATTTTGTTTTGCACCAATTCTCTCATTTTGATAATATCTTATTTTAGATAATATAATTTCTTGGTCCCGCTTCATTTTTTCATATTGTTCGTATGGTGTCGGTTTTTGCTTGTAACAATAATACAATGCTCCGCCCATGACAAAAACAAAAAGTAAAAAGATGACAAGATTGAAAATAGTATTGTATGTTTTTATACGCGTATGATGACAGTTTTGTAATGTGTTATATAAATAATTTTTCATGGTAGGTTCAATTAATCGTGGATGTTCCATTATACATAATAATTACGAATAAAATAGTTATTATGGATAAACATATTTTTCAATAAAGACAAAGATAATAGAAAATCAAACCGGTATAATTGTTTTTTGTCTCTTATAATGCGGTTTTCGTCGAATACGACCCGGTGGTTGCGTAAAAATACTATACAACTGAATAAATGGATATGTTATAATTGTTGAAATGGTCGAAAACATGGATAATGGTTATATAATCATATAAGATTGTTTTTATTATGGTATAGTAGAATATAAATAATATATATTGACCTCATTATCGTGTGGTGGAAAATTGCATTTATATGTTAGTTTGTAGAGAGGCGTAATTTTATTATCAATATCGTTTTTGATGTGAATATTCAATTTGTTACAGAGTCCTTTTTCTTGTAAGTAATGGGGTCCTAAACCATTTGCCGATATTTTTATAACATTATCCCATAATTTCCTAAATGTAAAATCATGATTATATAATTCACCAAAGAGATAATGAAACCAAAAATAGGTATGTGGATTATCATGTTTTTTATAATAGTCAATCACTGATTCATACCATTTTGTAATTATATACGATTCTTTTTCTGCATAAATGAACCAACTACTTATCAATCTATCGCGGGCCGGTTTTTCGAAAACAAAAAAATCTTCACTAACATAGGATGGCAACCATTCATTCAGTGGTTGGTTACAAAATGTAGTAGCATCTACCCATAAACCGCCATATAATTTAAGCAATATAATCCTTATAATGTCCGAATAAGCAGTATAATTTATTGCTTTGTTTTTCATTTCTATATGTTTTTCGATATTTACATAATTGGTTATATTGCTATTTTCTAATAATACAATATTCCAGTCCGGATTGTAATGCATCCAAGATTTTACGCATTGTTTTACTATATCAGGCGCGTTATCAAATCCTTGAAACCATAATATATATATCGTTTTATTCATACTAATATATCGTTGCATATATTTACGTATATTTTTTACGTAAATAAATCCATCATACGAAGTATCAGCATATATCCAGTATGAAAAATAAAATCAGGGTGAATCATCTAAGTATATGTATTCCTATATACACATACTATATCTAAAAAGTATTTCAAAAATGCATCAAATATGTCAAAACGGCTAAATAAGATAAAATAGAGAGAACAATTGCCACGACCCATATAGGAATAACGGTTTTATGACGATATCCTAGGCCGAATGGTCTAAATCCTCCCTCTGGGTTATATATAAATCCGGGTTTGATATAATGAATGAGACCAAACATTATTAAAAATAGTAAAATGGCGAAATTTATTTTGTGGATACGAACAATTTGTTTTATGTTATTCATTTTCTATATATTTTAGATATAAATATTTACATATTCAATTTTAAATATTTATACAAAGGGGTTTTCGATGTTTACGAATCATCGCTAAAATCCTCCTCTACTTCGTCATCATAGTATCCCTGGTCCATATAATCCTCTCCAAAATGCGATATTCCATTTGCCTCGTCCTCGTAAAACTGGTCGGTTTCTGCATTTTCTAATTGTTGTAATTCGTCAGCATCTACACTTGTTTCGGTATATACCGTTTTATTGGCGTCTAAATCTTTTGTTAAACGTATAAGGGCTAGTTCGCGTTCATTGTCATAGGTATCTTTATCATATATAAATACACCTTTTTGTGTTCCAACATTCCATCGGCCTTGTTTGTGCTTTTTCAACATATCCTCTATTTTTCTCTCGTCGTCCTCCATTCCTTCTAAATAATCCGTAATCATTTTCTTTTCTTCATCTTTTGCTCTTCGAACTCTACGACTAATTTCATTATATGGATGGTCAATGACCTCTTTATTTTTCATTTCAATCGATAAATAGGTGTACAATAGAGAGCATACACGTTCTTTTATTTTGCGAATATCGGCATTACGTATTTCCATCTGCACTATATTGTCTTCATCGTCTAAGGAAGCGCTTTCTATAAAGTTCGAAATATTCTCTAAATCTTTCATTTGTTGGCGCTTCGTTCGTTTTATTTCAACCATATCGATATTTATAATGTTAGGGTCGAGAGCACATTGTATATATTCATGAATCACGGAATACCAGCAATACGAATGTAATAAATAGATGGTTTTTTTGTCAAATAGAGAGAAATAGGTTTCGCCATTTTTAACTACTGAATTTTCTACGGGTATATGTTTGATAAAATTATTCAAATCAATCACCCGGTTATGTAATTCAATAAACAAACGGTTTAATGGCTCATCGTTTTTAAATTGTTCTAATTCCTTCAAATGCTTGTCTATAAATCGGCTAATATCGGCATTATGTGCCGATGATAATTTCCAATTCTCCCCCCAATATACCACTAGTTTTGGTTCAACCTTGTTTTTTATAATATTTGGATAGACATTCGACATATGCTCTACTGAATTTTTCATGAAATTTGTAATGGTAAATAACGCTTCGTCATAATACAACCCAGTATCTTTCATATTACGGTCGAAATTCCATTCATGAATGTTCATCAAAAAATTGGTTATACCCTTTTTATTCGAATTCGAAATCGAATTGCCAAACGTATTTATAAAATTATTGATTTCACTCACCAATTTATCATTCGTCGTTGATAAATATTTGCGTAATCGATATACTTCTTTACTATGTTCACGTATATCTTCCAAATTATCCTTCATCATTTTTCTAGGAACATATGCATCGAGCACTTCAATCAAGAGTTTACGTAACGGATATTCGATTAAAGATGAATCCTTCATATCCATATTGGCTAACAAATCTTTCAAAATATCAATTTTGGATATTTCAGCCGTTTCTTTTATATAAATTTGATTACGCGTTTCAACAATATTCATCAAATGGTATAAATCCTGGATAGTATATCGTTTTCCATGACGTTTCAAAAATTCCTTCTTCTCTTCTAAATTCCAAGATTTATTATATCCCTCTGGTTTTTCGCCACAAATGCTTCTCATCTCTTCGGGTATTGGATTTGGTCGGTCAAATTTGCAATAATGTATGAATGCCGCGTAAATATTATCTTCGACATGCCCGGATGGTATGACCGGATAAATGATACCCGTGAAATCGGGATGATACAATATAGGTGCTTTTGACAACTCTTTGATGTCTCTCAACAGAGCAATACACGATTTCGAAGTTTGTAAATAATTCAACAACAATGGGTCGGCATCGGCAAAATAGGCGATTGGGTTCACGGGTTTGTCTATTTCGTTACAGCACGCGTTTTCCATGAATGGAATACGACTCGCGGTTTGCAATAAAAGGCCCTTATGTTTCACCGTTTTATGAATACTATCAATCATACCTAGGCCAAAGAGTTTTACCTTGTATTTCAATGTATTAATGTATCCATGTTGGTCCCGGTGCCCTTTACGTAAGGTTTCCATTAAATCTTGTTTAAATTCTCCCGTAAAATTGGTTAATCCCTTTGTAATAGATATTTTGAATGCGGGAGGCGAGAAATCTTTCCAACTATCTACCAAGTTATATTCGGTAGGTACAATTTCACTAGGTAATAATAACAAATACTCGCGCTTTTTGGTATATAAATCAATAATATCATTACGTTTCATAATATATCCATCGAGTGCATCGAGTATACGTTTTTCCAGAGCATTTGTATTTATTTTTTTAAGAGATTTCCAAGGGTCTTGGTCAATCTTTAATGAATCAATGATACATGCAATATATTTAATACTTTCATTGTTTTCGATTCCCCCATTGAGAGGATAGCCATCGAATGAACGTACACATCCGGGAAATGTGCGCCGGGTTTTGATAGATGGAATACTGGATTGTATACCAACGATTAAAACAGCCGAAACGATAGTAATAAGTGTTTGATTTCTATATATTGGATATGGGTCACTCGTTTTTCCCTTTTCCTTCAATCGTTTCGCCGCGCGTTTGTTATATGAATTCTCTTCTAAAACCACGTCTTTATTTCGAATTAATTCGAGAGAAGTTTTCAAGACAAACTCTTCTATATGTTCGATAGGAATACTCATATTTGTGCAAAGTGCTTTGAATACATTATAGACCATTTGGTCAGTTTCATCGTCAAATATACGCGCTTTCTTTGACAATACTTCTGCTACAATTGTGCCAATGTCCTTTTTAATCATATCATGAGTAATTTTCTTGAATCCTTCGTCATCATATTCGGCATCGTTGCTATAATCCAATTTGCGAATAGGAAATCCGCTATCTTTGTCATAGATGGTATCTCCTTCATCCACCCCATACATACTAATTAATTCATCTTGTTTCTCGTTGTAATTACCGGCGACGAACGCGGAAGCCAATTCATATGCAATAATCGGCGCCAATTTCACATTGGTTTCTTTGCAATAAAACCATCGCGGTTGTTCTTTCAGTTCTTGCACCATGGGTTCTCGGCAATAATCGTTGACAAATCGAATAATATCGTCTTGTTTCTTAATAAAATCGTCTTGTGATAAAATGAGGTCAAATAATTTGGCATAAGGCGATACAATCGTTTCATTCACGATTCGTGCTCTACCCAAATCATATGCAATGTAATTTGCCTTATATAATTGTATTTCTCTCAATCGATTTATATTTTGGATATTGCGACTAGCGTATTCAATATTTTTGTCTAATTCTTTTTCCAATTCTTCGACGGTAATACTAAATCGTTTATCTAATTCATTTGTATATTGCTTTTGACGGTGTGATGCATGTTCTTTGATTGATTCACATTGTTGATTTTTTTCATTTTTAAAGCACTTCGCGTCTATATTACAAAATAATGATTGGGTATCAATAAACGCGTTTTCGTCGATACTGGTATCATGAACCCAGTGATTTTTGACACGACGATAGTATTGGGTTTTTGCCCGAACTTCTCCTTCCATTTCGATGTCTTTCCTTTCTTTTTCGCTTAATTTCGATTCATCTACACCGGCCGGTAATACGGGTTTTAATTCTAAAATAGCGTATTCTCCTTCTCTCACTTGTTTTTTTCCTTCGATTAAGGTAGCCGCTAATTCTTTTGCATTTGCCGGAGCACAATCATGTTTTTGTATCAAGTTTTCGGCTAAAAATTCGACAAATAATTCATTTACCATCGATTTCTTTTTATCGGCATATTTTTTGAGCAAATGGTAGGGGGTGTCATCATATTCCTCATCGTAGTATATTTCTCCTGAATTATTATCTTTTTGTAATTCTTTGACCGATTTGTATTTCTTGGTCAAGAATCGGCGGGCACAATCTTTCGGTTTGATTTTTTCCACATCGCCCATATCCGTAACATTAGGAACGCTCAATCCATCCAATAATTTAGACGGTGTAACCAAATCGAGTAAAATACGTGATATTAAATTTGAATACATGACTCCATTATCGGTGGTCATAATATGCATGAGTAATTCGGCTGGGCTATATCTAGACAATTCATCCTCCTTAATCTTGTATGCGTTGATAAATAGTTCCAAATAATCTTTCTTTTCGGCAAATATAGATTCTATTTTGTTTACTGGTTTACGAACATTGTATTTGGTGGTGGATAACTTGTTGAATAATTGGGCATCGACCGCGTATTTTGTATTATAAGATTTGATTTGATTTTTGATAAAGAATCGTATTTCATTGTATTGTTGATATGTAATATCATCGGTATAAATCATAAATGGTTCTAATGATTTGACTACATCAACAAAGGATAATTTGTCCTTGATTGTTTTTTTGATTAATCTAAATAAAATCCGGGTTTTAGGGATAATTACACTTAAAAATCTCTCGAATTTGTTTTCCTCACTAGTTAGTTCGTCGTCCAATTTAAAATGAGTTATTTTTTCCAAGAACTCGATTTTATCCATATTTGATTTATCTTTATCGTCAATTTTTTTTTCGTCATCATTGTATTCAATTTCTCTATCTAAATCACTAACCACGACTTGGTTATATTGAGTATTTTTGTTTAGTAATCGGTGTTGTTGAAATATATGTTGGCTTAAATGCGATTTTTCCAATATATTTGTACCGGGTAAATTGATATGTGCAAATTTTAGAACGGGAACCGGTAACATAAGAAATGATTTCACACCCATTTTATCTCCTTCCATGAGAGGTTTACGTAGATATACTTTTTTACCGGCGCGTTTTTCAACGGAACCAATGGTTGAAATATCTAAATTATATCGTTGAATTAAAAATCGTGTTTTCATTGGAATAGGATGACCAAATGTGTTCGAATAAAAATCTCTCAAATTCTCTACAATAGCATCTATATTTTCCGCGATTTCAATATCTTCTCCAATCAAATCACTTTTGTCGATAGGTGAATCAAACGGAGTCATGAGATGATTCATGCCTTTATACATTTGTTCATATCGATTCACATCACCTATATTCTCTCGATTATAATATTGTTTTTGCATATTTTCTTGGTCGAACAATTCCATATTATGTTCGAAAAGTTGATTTCTGTAAAATATTTTATGATTGTTTTTAACCACAGGCATTAACCATTGTAAATTTTTTTTGAAATGTTTAATCGTTTCAATGAGAGGTTTGTGATTTGAACCGTTTATTTTAATATCCTGGATATTACCGTTTTTATCAAATTGTGAAAAACGTTGTCTCAATTCGGTAAATCGTTGAATCAAATAATGTATTTTATCCATGACATTTTTCGTGCGTTTCACGTCCGGAATATTTGATAACAATTCGTCCATCATATCATTTACTTGGGCATCAATGGTATATCGCTTTTGACTTTCGGGCACCTCTACGGTGAGTGTCAATTCTTCGGCTTCGGTATCATCAAAAATATCATCGGCGTCAATATACATAGTTTTTAATACATCGCGTATATTTTCATTTGGTTCGGCCGATGCAGGAATCGTAATAATCGATTCACCGGTTTCCATATATTCGATTTTAGCATCCTCTTGTTGAGGTATATCACAAGATTCTACACATGATGATTCCATATTGGTAAAGGAACCGAGTTTTTGCATAACCGCGGGCATGGGTCTTATGACAAATTCGTCAATGGGTAAATCTTCGGGAATACCTTCATATTTGAAATTTATATATATGACTCGTTTGTTTGGAAAGGTAGTGACTTCAATCATATCTTCTTCTAAATTTGTAATTTCTCCAGTAACCACGAGAGGAATTTCGCCACCAAAATGAATATCTACCCATACTTGGGGTAATAAACCGTTTTGTCTGGCATATCCCTTTTCTTCACTACGATTTAATATGGTAATTACTTTGATAGATTCGTCGGTAATCAATCCATCCGTGTCAAGATATAGAGTATGTGGTTCGAGTGTTGATACATTCACTAATTTTATTTTTTGAGAGTCAATATAATGTATAATAAATGTTTGTTCATGAATGTCTGGATTGGATTCTCCTTCTAATTGAATAATATCTCCCAATTCTAAAATGATGCCATCACGTTCATTGCTACGACTCACGTTTTCATCATTTGGTATTTCGATAATGTCTTCTTCCTCCATTTACTATTATTATATATAATAATGTCTAAATTATAATTTAGAATAATTTTTCTCTCATACAAGAAAATCGAAAACCCCCAAATATACAATTTTACAAAAAAGTTAAAGAGTAATACATACTAATCAATAGTGAAGTATCTAAAAATGAATGATTTTGAAACATATGTATCATATAAGCTAAATATGGATGTTGATTCTAAAATAGTAAATACTAAAGTATATCAAACATTGAATACTGGTTATATTATTTTGAATTACAACAAAGACATTTTATGCTTTGACGATGCAACTAATTCTTATTATCGTTCCACTATCTTTTCATTTCCCGATAAAAAACTACTTTGTTTTTCACCACCTAAATCTGTAAAAAAAGACGTCTTTATCAAAAATAATCCCAGTTTGACGGAAAACAATATATTAATAAATGAAATCATTGAAGGGGTAATGATGAATTTATTTTATGATTCGCGTCTGCAATCTTGGCAGGTTTCTACTAAAAATGCAATCGGTGGAAATTATGGATATAAACCGAAAGGTGTGCCTCTCGATACATCATCCTATATCGACATGTTTTTCGATGCATTGAAATGCACGTCAAATATCAAACCAAATTGTGAAAGATTAAATCAAAATTCGGTTATTGAGTTATTTCCTAAACACTATTCATATACATTTGTATTGCAACATCCGGAGAATCGAATTGTTTTGCCGATTGAAGAAGCTAAATTATATTTGGTTGCGGTATATGAAATCAGTGAAAACCGGGCGATTGAAATACCGCCCCCCGTGTATGAAGAATGGCAATTTCTCCTAAATATTCAGGGAATTGTCCATTTTCCTCGTACATTCAATGAAACGAGTTACGATGAATTAATACAAAAATATTGTTTAAATCATAGTGATTATTTCAATCCCGGAATAATGTTGAAAAATATGCAAACGGGAGAAAGGAGCAAAATGATGAATAAATCATATATGCATCGTTTAAAATACAAACAAGTCAATCCATCTTTTCATTATCATTATTTATGCTTCCAACGTATAGGTAAAACAGACGATTTCTTAGCACATTATCCAATGTATAAAAATCATTTCAAACATTTCAAATATGAATATTTAGAATTTCTAAATTCGGTTCATAAGGCATATATTCAAAAATACGTGGAAAAATCTCCTACTGCGATTTCGCCTAAATATTTGGTTCATATTGACCGGATTCATAAAGAAGTGTATATACCATCAATTGCGTCGAAACAACCGAAAAAAATAGACAAAGAAGCGGTTCGTGACTATTTTGAGAAAATGGAACCGGGGTCGTTGCTCTTTTATTTGAATTATAACAATCGTAAATATATGAAAACCATATGAGTGGTTTGTAAACTTATCCGTAAATTTTTCGTTTTTCTAAATTCGTCATGGGTCGACCAATCTTTTCCATAAATTCTTGTTCGCCGTCATATATAATTTGGTTTAATGCATCTATCATTTGTTCGGGTGTATCATATATGGTAGATTGATGGATTCGATGCACTTTTGCCATTCCCTCCATTTCTAGTTTTTTCATGACATCATGTAGAAGATTCACGTCGGCTTTTTCCGGGGTTACTTCGGGTATGGGATATTGACTTTTATTTCTAAACATTTTTTTCATTTGGATATATTACTATATTTGGATATAGTAATATTCAATTTTTTACATTTTACATTGATGATTACATTTTCGAATAAATCACCGACATTTTGCTCAAATTTTGAATATACTTTGCGGTATATCCTCTCTCTGTATCATTCATATTTTTAATAGGTCCGCGAATTTTATCAATAATATGCATAATTTCATTCGAATTGTTTAAATGTCCAATATCATCATAATAATCTTTATCAAAAAAAAAGGTGATATCACCTGCATCAATTACACTTGAATACGGGGAATATACTTTTGCAAACCATGCTTTTATAATAGCCGTAGGACTTCCCATTTTGATTAATTCAAATGACGTTTTTGCATTCTTTATTTCGTTGTTTTCCGGGAAAATACGTGAAATATCGTCTAAAAATTCGAAGAAATGTTTGTTAAATGCTCTATATATTGTTCCTTTATCTGTCATTATGTATGCTAAAATATATAAGATGCTTTTTTTATATATTTTATATTTTATTATATTTTTGATTTTTTTCGTTGTTTTGTTTTTTTCTTTATTTTTCCTAAATATTCGGTATGTATGGAGAATTCGTTGGAAATATTTTGTTGACTTCTTCATTTCTTTGTTGCTGTAAATTGTCTAAAGTTACATCTCCACCAACTTTATCCGGACGATAACTATCTGGTGGGGTGGGAATGGACAATTGACCATGGTCCGCCGATACATAATTATACATTTGTCTACCTGACCCCTTACCTTTTGCGCTCAGCTCTTCCGGACTCAAATTATAATATGTGAATTGTTCAGATACAATAGACATACCATTATTTGAATTATTTAATATATATCCTAAAGGTTCGCCTTGGTTCCGGGTTGCGACTTTGGTCTGTTGTTCTATTCTGGGTTGTAAATATTGGATAATTTCTTCGCCTAAAATAACTCTAAAATTTTGTTTCGTTAATAACATCGAAGGAACACTATGAACATTGGGCGGCATCATTACCGTTTTTCCCGTTTCTAATACAATATGTAATTGGCCATTCTTAGGGTCACGTTTACGTTTATCGATACAAATACAATTTAATTGGTTCGTTAATCCGTTTTTTGCTAAAAATTGTAGAATTTTTTTACAATGTAAACAATAATTACTATAATATAAAATATCCATATCCATTATAATTTCATTTACTATAAAAAAATCATTACACCGACGAAAAATAAAAATAAGGGATTTATGTTTTTTTAATGATTAATCCCTTCGTGAAATCGATTTCACTAAAATCGTCCACTGTTTTTTTTGATTCTACCGGTTTTGATGCGACTGGATTTGAAATGACTGTTTCTGGCATATTCATATTTTCACTACTTGCACCGCCGCCCATATACAATGGTTCACCATTGATGGATGATTCGGTAGGTTGGGTTGAATCCAGCTGATTATTATTTCCAGTGACTATGTTTATGACTGGTTTAAATACACATTTTGAGTTGTCATTTTCCTTACTTTGCTCAAATCCAGGTGTAAATGGTTGAACCATTTCATTCGGGTTATAGATGGGTTGATGCATATTTATTTCACTTGGTCTATATATATCATTGGGACTAACCACTTGAATACTATCTGTGAAATTATCGATTCCTTCCATATCATCCGTTTCTATCGTAATAAAATTACCACCCACATTTCTTATGCTCCACAAACGGTTTGTTTTTTTTCCGCCACGTAAAAATACGTGCTCTCCTTTTACAAATGGCTCAACACCTCCATCCATGGATGGTGCAAAAGGTGGCGAAACACTCTCGTCGTTGGGAGCAAAAGGTGGCGAAAAACTGTCGTCATTGGCTGCAAATGGTGGCGAAATACTGTCGGCATTGGGTGCAAATGGTGGTGAAAAACTGTCGGCATTGGGTGCAAAAGGTGGAGATGAAATACCGTCATCACTCATTGCAGGCGCGTAAGGTGGCGACGAAATTTCATCATCGCTCTGGACAGGTGCATAGGGTGGCGATTGTGCAATCAAATCATCTAATATATCCAATGCCCGATTATCGTCATCTATTACCTGTTTTGCTGGCGTAGAAGGATTTGGAATGGTCTTTCTCAATTCTGTCTTGGTTGCCTGAATAATCGTTTCCGGGGTCGCGTTAGCATCTTGTGTTAATTTTTGAATATTTTTAGAAAAGGACATATTCTCTAATTGTTGTATGTTATCATCGGTTATAATACGTAGTTGAGCATTCATACATTGTAATTCTTGTAAAAACAATTTTAATGAATATGGGACCGATACAATACTGAAATCGCGACCAAACTTAGTCATATTTTCAATTCGCATATCTTTACCATCCAAAGAGCCCGTATATTGTATTGGACCATCAGCCATTGGACTAATAAATAGGTTTTTGGATGGATTGTAGATAGCCACCATACCGGTTTTATTACAAATGGCGATTTTGTATTTATCTCCGCGTTCCATCATCGATTCACGTAAGAAATGTGATATACCATGAGAGATTAATACATCACGTTCCATTTCACCTATACGTAATCCACCGTCATTGGCTCTTCCACTTACCGGCTGTTTTGTTAATGCGGTTCTTGGTCCGGTAGCGCGGTAATTAATTTTATCCTTTACCATATGTTTCAAACGCATATAATATGTGGGTCCTATAAATATTTCGGTTTCAATTTGTTCGCCCGTCATACCGTTATATAACAATTCGTTTCCACTAGAATGGAAGCCGACGTCAGACAAATATTTACCAAATACACCAATTTTGGAACCCTTATTATTATAGGCCGTGCAATCACTAAAACCGCCATACATTACCGCTGCTTTACCAATAATACATTCGACCAGTTGTCCAATGGTCATACGGGTAGGAATCGCGTGAGGATTAATAATCAAATCGGGCCGAATACCGTCTTTGGTAAATGGCATATCACATTCGCGTATTACCATACCAATGGTACCTTTTTGACCAGAACGTGACGCCATTTTATCTCCCAAATTAGGAATACGCTCTTCTCTAATACGAATTTTAGCGATGCGTTCGCCCTCTTCCCCTTCCGTCATATATGCTTTATCGACGATACCTAATTGCCCCTTTTTAGGCGTTTTCGATTCGTCAATACGAACCTCATTTTGTATATTACTATTGATGGTCATTCCAATCAACACGGTTTTATCATCCACCTCTGTATTTTCTAGAATCAAACCGTTTTTATCTAATTTACTATAATCATATCCCCGTTTTTTGCCAATGACAAATGGTTCATTTTCGATATTGGTGAAATGTTTATCGGTAAATGTATTTTCATTTTTGGTGCTTTCTTCGTGGGCTTCATATGTAGTATAATAAGTAGTTCGAAATAGACCGCGTTGCAATGCTCCCTCATTAATTAAAATCGCGTCCTCCACATTATATCCAGTATAGCACATAATCGCCACAATTGCATTTTCGCCATACGGATTTTCTTCATGATTGATATGTTCCATATATCGCGACTTAACGATGGGTGTTTGTCCCGAATTCAATAGGACTGCACTTTTGTCCATTCTATTATGGAAATTTGTATGATACATGGAAACCGCTTGTTTACTCTGTCCACAAGAGAAAGAATTACGGGTGGGCGGGTTGTTTTCTGGAAAAATAATTTGATTTCCCATCATTCCAAATCCTAATGATTCGTGTATTTCCAGATGTGTATGTTTACTACGCGCGTCTTGTTTCATGGATTCATAATTAATGGCGATAAATGCATCTTCACTTTCACTAGGGTCAATATAATCAACAATCGCCTTTTCTTTTAAAAATCGGTCCAATTTTGTTGGGTTTGTTTCGCTCTCGATGCCCTTATATAATTGAAATAATTCGTATATATTTGGTTTGTTGGGGTCGAACGATATGTTCTCTCGCTTCTCGTTAAAACCAGTAATTAAATCATTCCAAGAGAATTCACCTTTATTCAATCGGTCCATAATATCTTTATGTTCAAATGGCAATTTACCGGTTTGTTCGTCAACATAAAAGATGGGTCGGCACAAACGCCCGGCATCAGTATATATAAATATGGTGTTTTGTCGAATATTAAAGGTTGCACTCGTATGAATTGGTAAAAGCGCGTTTCTTCTAAATAATTTAATCATTTTGATAGTTTCGAGAGGTGAATTTACCGAACCGGCCCATAGACCATTTACCATGACTTTCGTCATAGAGGCCAATACTGCCGGTCCGCATTCTTCAATCAATTTCATACCGGTCTTTTCGCGTAACCATTGAATCATTGGTTCGCGAGACATACCTCTCGAAATATAGGTAGATATTGCTAGATGTTTATGTAGACCAATGTTTCCACCATCGGGCGTATCAATCGGGTCAATAAATCCCCATTGGGAGGTATGCAAGACACGCGGACCGACCAATTTCACCCCGGAATCGAGAGGCAGATTTGTTTTACGTAAATGACTCAACATAGTATTGAATGATAAACGGTTCAAATCTTGCACAATACCAACGCGTTTGGTATGTGTTTGTGCTCCCCAATTTCCTTTGAATGCTTTATTGAATCCCGTTTCTAAACTACGGGTTTTCAATACTTTACGATAATTTTCATTGATAAGGCCTTTTAGATTTTCTTCGTATTGTTTTCGGTTGTAATAAAGGATTTTTTCAAATTCCAAGTGGATTTCTTTTTGTTGTAAATTATAATATTCACGGAATAAATCATAAATGAGAGAACCGACCAATTCTACGCGTTTATATTTAAAATTATCACGGTCGGTAGGTTGCTCGAGACCACTATATACAGACAATAGACGAAATACGATATAGCCCAAATAATACGCTTTTTGTATATAATTTAATTCTCCCACATGTGGTAAAAAATAATCGGACAATACTTCTAATACATATGTCACGGTATTGATTTTAGTAAAAGATGCAATATATAAGAGAGCGGTTTGTTGATTATTAATACCGGCGGCTTCATGGACCGATGGAATAAATAAATCGACCAAGCTATCGTATTTTTCAATATCCAATAAACACGTTGTAATAATATCTTTATCGGAGATAATACCCAGTGCTCTAAATACGATAAATAGGGGAATGGGTTTACGAACATTTGGAATATTTACTACAATATTTTTATTGGAGAATCGAGTGCTTGGGCTTTCTATTTTTACGGAGAGGGTACGTATTGGTTTTGACACATTTTCCGATACCGACCGAATTTCGGCGGAATATAAAAAGGCATCATCCGTTGATTTACGAATATACAACATGTTATCGGCAAATTTCTCTTGTGGAATAACGGTTTTTTCCTTTCCACTAATAATGAAATAACCGCCAATATCATTGCGACATTCTCCCATCGAATATCGTGTTTCTCTATCAAGTCCGTGTAATATACAGAAATCTGATTGTAACATAATTGGAAATTTACCTAAATAAATATTTTTTAAAGTGATTGTGTAGCGATGTTCATTGTTTTTGGTCAATGCTTCCTCATTTTTTTGGCGAATCATTGCGGCTAAATTAGGCGTCATTTTAACATTTCCTTGTTTTGATGTTTTGGAAGGTTTGTCTGTTTTTTTTGCGCCTCCATCCATTTCATAATCATCTAAATGTTTTTTGATTTCAGCCATGTCTCTGGGAGCATTTTCTTTATAATTTCCCGATTTTTGGCGTATATATTCTTCGTGTTCTTTCGTATAATCGGGTTCTACTTCTAATTCGTCCATTCCAATCATCGGTGGTTCTTCGCCCGGTTTCAAAATACGCACAAATTCAACATCAATATCATAATGGATAGTCATTCCGTAGGTCATATTTCTTATACGCGCTTCATTTGGAAACATATAATGTGCATTTGATTCGTCATATATCACTGGTTTGCCGAAATATATTTTATCTCCATTTTTTCCACCAAAATACATGAGACATTGATGCGTATAATCATCGACGGATTCGTCGAATTTAGAAGAAATCGTTATTGGATTTTTTTCTTTGAAAATTTGATAAATGCCATGTTTGAAAAAATCATTATAGGATTCTGTATGATGTGTTACTAAAGATTGTGGATTATCCTCAAAATGGCGATTTATAATTTTCCAAATAGTTGAATTTTCCATAGATACTATATTATTAAATAGTATAATATTTTTTATACTTTTTTGTGATTATACATTTTGTAATTTACATTTTACATTTTACGTTTTACAAATATACGAATGGTTTCATGAATTATTTAGGAAAAATTTCTCAATAAAATCTATAATAATGGACAACACTTTAGACACCTTATTCGGCCCTCTCAGCAAAAAATATTGCATCTGGTTTTACATCTTATCCATAGTAGGATTCGTATTCTTAGTATTATTCCTTGCATCCGCTCTTTTCATTGGAATTACTAAACGTAAAGGAATCGAATTTTACTTACAAATGTTAGCCGGTGCACTTGTATATTTGATTTTCTATTTCCAAAATCGTTTATTGCATTCTATGTGCTCTAGTAGTGCATAAACGATGCCTTTGTATGAATCCTTGGTAAAAAATTGAATTTGTATTTGATGAAAACAAATTAAATACAAACTATCTAGTAAATAATACAAAACAAATATATATAATGTCTGGAAATTCAAGTAATCGTATCTTAACCATCTACAAATCACGTAAAACAATTTTGGAATTATTAGACGCGCAGGATTATGATGTAAATGATTACAATGGATTTGACATCAATGAAATAGATGCAATGTATGTAAATAACCAATTAGATTTATTAGTAAATCACAAAAACGAAAACAAAAAGGTCTATATCAAATATTACCTTTCTTCTAAAATTCGGGCAAAAGATTTAGGCAATATTATCGAAGATTTGTATTCCATTGATACAATATTAACGAAGAATGATACTTTAGTCATTATTACCGATGAAGAACCCAATGATTCAATCACTGCTCATTTAAAATATTTATATGACCATGACGGAATATTTGTGGTTATTCATAACATTGCACGTCTCCAATATAACATATTGAACCATACACTAAATCCCCTAGTAAGTGTTTTAAATGAAACCGAAATAAGTGAAATTATGAAAAAATACAACTTAAAAATGAAACAACAATTTCCGGAAATATCGCGATTTGACCCGCTAGCTTTAGCGTTATCATTACGTCCAGGTCAAGTATGTAAAATGATTCGAGGAAGCGCGACCGCTCTTACCACAGAATATTATCGTATATGTATTTAATGAATAATCTATATGATTATATATAATGACTACCGTATCTACTGTTAAAAATATAACCGTTGCTTATAATCCAAATGATTTTTATTATATGAATGCGAAAAATAGTGAAGGTGTACAGGCAAAAAACGCACCAATTGACGGTTCGTCTACTCATGAAGCTTATTGCATTACAAAACGCACGGCGAACTGTGATGATACTACTAAATATAATAATGAGAATATGAAGAATGCATGTAAATACGACAAAGCATTATGTATAAACGAAGATAATCAAAAAAAAATCAATAATTTACAATTGAAGCATGACGGTGCAGACGAGAGACATGGTGATATAAATATATACTATAATCATGAATTGTTAAAAACATATAATTTAGGAATAGGTATTGTAGGGGTAGGTATAATGATTTATTTTTTTTATAAGTAATCTATATAATGGTTTATAGTTATTTTGATTCAACTACTGGTAAAATAAATACAACAACATATAATACAAAGATTGTCGATGAACGTAATGCTTTAGATATAAAACTCAAAAAATTATACAACAATCGCGATGGTATAATGCATAATCAAAAAAAACATATCAATTCAACAATTTACGAAAATATATTACTGACTATTTTAGCCACATCGCTAATCTATTTTACATTCATAAATGTATAAATTTAGTTTCTTATAAAATATGTATATTATATAAGAAATGATAAAAGAAATATATGGTTCATCTTTAGGATATTCGGAATATGGAAAAGAAGGATTTACATTTTTTAATGAAGTGAATGGAAATGTTACATTAGATACTCAAGATGATTTTGGTAATTATCAATATATGGGAAATATTTTAAACAATAATCATGTTTACGATTTTAATCCAAATGATTTTCAATATAACGAACAAAAACTAGATATTAATAGTCAAATAGAAGATGACGCGAATCGATTAATTGAATCACAAAATAATTTAGCAATATCATCTTTGATGGCCGGCGCAACAATGATTGTGTTTGCCATTTTATTACACCAACAAAATATATAATCTTCATATAATTTATAAAGAATATATATTTATGTCAACAGGAGATTATACAATTAGCAGTAGTGATGTTAATATAATCGATACTGCATTACTTGCCGAAGAAGACCGTTTGAAATCAAAAAAAGAACAAGTTGACAGAGCACAATTTAATCAAGACAGATTAATTGCATTCAATGAAAGTTTTCGTAAACGATACGCGTTTTATAATACGATTGTTATATACATTGTTATTATTTTACTAATATATTTAGGAATTGTTTTATTGAAAACATACGTCCCAATCATACCACCGGTTATATTGGATATAATTACAATTATTATATTTGCTGGTGCAATTATTTATATAGGAAAACAAATAAATGATTTGTATGGAAGAGATAATATGGATTTTGATAAAATTGACCCTAATAGTAATAGCGTTTTATCTCGGCAAGAGATAGATAAAAAATCAGTAAGTAGTGCAAAATCTGGTGATTTGAGTGGATATATGGCAGCTACAAATGTAAATAGATGCATTGGTCCAGCATGTTGTGCAGATGGAACTACCTGGTGTGAAGCATCGAATCGATGTATATTAGGCAATACTAGTTGCGAGGGATTTGAATCATTTGTCAACCAACCAGATATTTCGGTCAATGGATATATTTCACCATATACACCAAATGAATTTGAAAATTATAGCAAAATATAATATAATTATATTTTAGACAATTATATTATGGCGAAAAAAAAAAATATTTTAAAAACTGTTAGTAAAGCGGTTAGTAAAGCTGTATCAACTGCTGGGAAAACTGCCGCTGCAGCGGTGGGTGTATCAAGTAGCACAAAGTCATCATCGAATGAAATTGCAGATTTAAAAAAAAAACTTGACAATTGTAATTCGACTACAACATCATTAACCACCGATAAAATAAATTTGAATAATGAAATCACCGGGTTAAATGGTAAAATAACCGGTTTAAGTAGTGAAATCACCGGTTTAAATAATGAAATAATGGGTTTGAATACTGAAATTACCGGTTTAAAAACTACGATTACGGGATTAAAATATAATTTAGGAAAAGAACAAACCAATAATACTTATTTGAATGACCAGGTGTATGGAGATATAAATATGCTCGGTTCATCACAATTGGTAGCTACCCAAATTGGTAAAGAAATCGCCGGATTTGAAAATAAAGAACCTTTTGTAGAAGGAGTAGACGGTGATGCATTAGTTGTAAATCTGGAAAAAGTTACAAAGGAAAACGAATTACTTGAAAAACAAATACAAGAAAATTCGAACAAATTCACGGCAGACGATAGTAAATATTTTTATAAAACAGAACAATACAATTTTCAATTCAAAGTGAATCGCGGATTAAACTTCTTTTATTATCTATTCGTTACTATTTTAGCAGTCGTATTAGGATTTTATGATAGAACAATCAATTTATACGTAAAAACAGCCATTGTATTTGTATTATTATTTTATCCATATTTGATTGTATATTTAGAATATCTCTTATACATCGTATCGAAATACGTATATTCTATATTGTATAATACTCCCTTTGATATGCAGAACGATTATTGGTTTATGATAACAAATCAATAAATCGCCGAAAACGAATGAGTTCAACTACGTAATCGATATTCATCCATTTTACCCGTTTCATGATTCAATGATATAATTGTATTTTCGGGTATAAGTGTAGTGGCATCTTGTATAGGTTCACTAGTAATCAATAGTCCATTTGACGATTTTATATTCCAATATAACGATGGAGGATATTGTTTCGTATCATATTGTGACGGGTCATAATATAAATATCGGGTAATCACTACTTCGCTATTATTTGCATATATAATATTTGCAACGATTTCAATCTTCCATTTTTTGAACATGGCAAACAATTGGGCAAAGGCATCCACGCTGTTTTTGGTTCTACGTCTACATGTCAAATACATAAAAAATAAACATTCAGTATCTGTTCCACCAACAATATGTGGTAAATATTCAGGAGCAATTGCCTCTTTGATGAGCGAAATATGCTTGGGAAAATTATCGATATATCCATTTTGTAAAAAAATCTGGTTTTCGAAAAAAAACGGATGCGTATTTACGATGGCCTTGTTTCCATATTTCTTTTTACGAATATGACCGATAACCAAATTTTTGGGAATTTTATGAATAAGAGGCGGTAATGCTTTATCGTGAATATATAATTCGGCATGTTTATACGTGCTCCATTTTCCACTACTAAACCATGCCAATCCATATCCATCTCGATGTCCGGTTTGGTCGCGCGGGTTATCGGTGCCCGGTGTATTTTTACATGATTGAACGCTTTGTTTAAGAAAGCCGTTTATGATTTGATTTACATTTCCGTGTTGAAATTCTACAAATAATCGGCACATATATCTAATATATATCAATAAAAAATTTTTGTTTTGTTTTATTGATATATTGTTTTTGTATTTGGTATTTTATTTTTGTATTAGGTATTATACATGTATATTACAAATCATTCGTATCTATATCCGTATTATCATTGCTACTATCATCTAAATCAATACTATTGTCATAATTAATTATAATTCCTACCCAGGCGCGATTCGTATCATAATTTCCATATTTTTTGTCCATATATGTATGCACTTTTTTCGAACTTGGGCAACCATTGTTGCCATGAATCGATTTATACCACATCGAGAATTCGTTGGTAATTTCGGATTTGGTGACGCGTCCATTTGGTTTATCGATAATTCTATCGCGAATAAATTCAGCAATATAATCGTTCTTCTCCTTGTAAGAATTACTAGCCGATAATACACGCGGACAATCTTTCACAATACCATCCGTCTTGAACGCGATTTCAACTAACATTGCTAAAAACACTTCTCTCCATACGGGGAATTTCTCATTGATTTTAGTATCTTTCAAGAATTGGTATGGTTTCTTGTCTTTTGGATGGTCTTTATATGGGTCGTTGGTGAATAATGATTCAAAATCAACTACGCGAATTCTACGCCATGTGCCGTGGTCTTGACTCTTGATATCCATCAATACGTTCGTGCAAACGACTAATTTGAATTGTGGAATAAAGGTAACCATCTCCGTCATGAATGGTGCTCTCGCGGTAATGGGGTCAAAACCACTGGTAAGTTGTTTCAATACACCCTCATTGATTTGGTCTCCTTCTTGTGGTTCTTGCATCAGTGCGAATCTCACACCTTTCAATGCCACTATTTCCGGAGCCAATCCACCAATTTTTCCTCTTCTATCCGTAATGAGGGATAGTGGAACATCGCCCTTATAATCGCCTAAAACTTCCTTCATCAAATCGGTCAATACCGATTTTCCGTTGGCGCCGATACCAAGATACATATTAAATGTTTGATTCGATGAAGTCCCCAATAATGTAGATGCTAAATGTTCCCACATATAATCATGTAATTGCGGGTCTGGAAACAATTTGCGCATAAAATCCTTGATTTCATTTATGGTTTCGCCATGTTTTACTGGGTCCAATTTATTATAATCGATTTTGGTGCATTTCGATAAATGGTCTTCTGGATATCCCTTGCGAAATATTTTCTGTTTGAAATCAATGACTCCGTTATTGCATGATAATAAATATGGGTTGTTATCAATTTGCTGCAAGAAATCATTGTCATAGAACCATTCTCTCGCTTCTCTCATAATATTGTTCTTATCATTCGTATTTCCTAGACGAGTGCATATATTCAATATTTTATTGGCATGTTCTTGCATACGTTTCGACCTTTCTTCGTCCGGTGGATTTAACGAACTGGCCATACTCATCATGGTTTGAGCGCGTTTCCAATACAAATTACGTAGAGTAGTAGATATAGAATGTCTCAATGCAGTTCCCGAATCGTTTTGCACCCAACAATGTTTCTTCAATTTATACCACATACCTGACTTTACACTCACACATACATATTCATCTTTATGTAATTGATACAAAACACCGGCAATATCGAAATCACCACATCCTCTCGAATTCTTATCATTTCCTATTTTATCTAAAGTAATCGATTTAATGGTTTGGTCAATATAATAATCTATGCTTGTTTCGCGAACCAACCTGAATTTGTCATAAGCGTCTTCTTTCGACCAATGCATGATGGAACGTTTTGTTAGTCCATCGGGATTTTTAAGGTCGAATTTGTGCCATCTTTCAAATAGGTCGGCAATATCAGTAGTGAAATTGAAAGTAGTCGATTGTGCACTGAATGCAATCCATACAATTAGAAGCCGGTCATCAATATTACGTAAAGCCCAACCCACTCTTATCCACTTACTGAATGAACCTTCACCATAATAAGCAATTGGCAATGTCATCGTATAATCATGCGCTTCTCTCAATTCATATTCCGTCGAATTAAGATTATCTAAAAATTCATTCACGGCATCACTCAATTGGTCATGTGTTTTAATATGTAAAATATGATTTGATAAGTTTGACCCCGTTGAACTAGTGGAGCGTTGTATCGGTCGCGATGCGGTCGATGTTTCTCCCGAATTTCCCTTGATTTTGATAAATTCATTGGTATAAAAGAATGACGGATGGTTCGAATATCTGGCGGATAGTTTCTCTATATTTTTGATAATATTGAAACTCGATAAATCAATGGGATTACGACTTAATTCACCATCATCTGGGTCAAATATAACATCATAAATATAAGTTAATTTATATACATCGTGATGTGGTTTTCGGGAACCATACAATTGCCAATTTGTTTTACCGGAAGAAATCCCTGCATCAAATACGCCGTCCCATGAATCAACATTGATGATTGGAAAATCGGACCATGCTTCGGCAACTTTTGGCATGATACGTTTTCTCAATATTTTTTGCGTTTCATGGTCACATTGCAGTCCAATGATAATATGAATACCGTCTTTTGTTATATTTTTTTCCTTGACCCGATTTACCCCGTCTTTTTGCATTACATAGATTTCGAATCGAGTCGTTTCGTCAAATTGGAAGATTGTTTTTAATTCGGCTAAATAAATATCGATACAATCCACTATATGCGATTCATCGTATAAACGGTCCGTGACATCATAATTGAAGTGCAAATCGATATCGATTAATATAGGTCCGTTTTTATCCAGTTGCACCTCCGTCAAATATTCTTCGGCATTTTTTCCAATGATTTCACTAGCATATAATTTCAAAAATTCGGGATATTCTTCTTCATTTATATGATATGAACCACCATAATATACATTCGACCCTTTTTCACCTATACGTGTATTGGTAATGGGCAAATTTGTCTCCTTGGTGCTGTGTTTAATAATAAAATCTGTATATTTTTTCGATATAGATGGTTTATTATTAGCGAATCCATTGGCCGCCATATGATTGGTTATAATAGTATGGTAGATATTTTTATATTTATTCTACCATTCAATTTTTTGGAAGATTCAAAAAATATATTGTATAACGGGTAGTTTTATGGTTTAGGTCGTTGCATAAAAACCATTATATAGTGTCATCAAACGTATAAAATATAAAATTGATTCAAAGAAACAAATTAAAATAATTGTAATATTTAGACAATATATACAATGAAATTTTGCAACCACTGTTCAAATATGTTATACATTAGTATCAATGAAGCCGATACAAACAAATTAATCTATTATTGTCGTAATTGTGGCGAAAAAGATGAATCCATTACCGAAGAAGGCGTGTGTGTATTAAATACTCAATTAAAAAAGGGCGAACAAAAATTCAATCATATTATTAACAAATATACCAAATTAGACCCAACTCTTCCACGAATTTATAATGTAAAATGTCCAAACGCTCACTGTAAATCAAACAGCGATTCGGCGGCCGGACCATGTGAAGTCATTTACATCCGTTATGATGATGACAATTTAAAATATTTATATCTATGTGCCGAATGTGATAATATATGGAAAACTGACGACAATAAATAAAAAATTGAATCCATTTCTAAATATATTTTTTCTTGCACAATATATTTAGAAATAATCACAAATATCCTAATATAATATATAATGGACGATAAATATGACGATGATGACATCAATGTGTTTCAATTCAAAAACAAGGGCGAAGAAGTAAATGAAAATGAAAACGACATTTACACTAAGGATAACGAATACGATGATGACGATGATGAATCAAACGCGGAAGAAGAAGAGCAAGATGACGACGACCATGATGACGATGAGTATACCGAAGAAAAAATGAATGAACAAATAAAGGTTATAACTGACCATGAAAACAATATGAGTGACGATGACGACGATGATGATGAAGAAGACGATGATGCAAACTATTTACAAAAATTCAATGAAAATTTAAAAAAAAATATAATACAAGACAATCATCCCGAATTACAATACCAAAATTATGAAGAAATCGAAAATTTAACTGTGATAGTGAAGGATGAAAATGGCAAAATCGTCGACCCATTACACCGAACACTTCCCTTCTTAACCAAATACGAAAAATCTAGAATTTTGGGGGAAAGAGCAAATCAAATCAATTCCGGTGCAAAACCATTTATTGAAGTGGAACAAAACGTAATTGACGGGTATTTGATTGCAATGGCCGAATTGGAACAACGTAAAATTCCCTTTATTATTAAACGACCTCTTTGCAACGGTGGATGCGAATACTGGAAACTAAAAGATTTAGAACTGATTTGCTAAGACCGCCCCCCGCGATTACTCGATAAATATTTTTATAAAATAATATAAATATTTGTCACGATATACAGTAACATACTTAAACAAAATGTTTGAATTTATTGAATCCATTCATACTCGACATATGATAGAAAACGGCTATCAAGCAGTAAATACATTAGAATTATGGGATTTTTTATCGAAATTTGAACCAGAAGAAGGAAAAGGTTTTATGTTTACGGATTGCCGTGAAATAAACAAAATAGGTGAGAAAATGGAAGAATTACCGAATTCACCTGGACATAGCGGTTCATCATTTGCATTTACTATGCGACATTTACAATACATTGCCAAACATGGACTAGACAAATATAAGCGCGAAATTCACGACCAAATCCCAATTACACAATAAATGATATAACTAAATAAAAAATTCGGGGTCGTAATTCAATCTCGTGCTACTTTTGTGATATTCAGTTTGTCCGCCATGTCCATAATCCCCAATCGCGTCTTCTACCGCCATCATTGGATACATCAATGCCCGATTGCCTTGTTTGGTAATTGTCCAATCAGGGCTAAATGGTGCTAGGGTTGAATCTGTAATAGTTGCATCCGCATATCCATTTCCATATTTATCAACTAAAGATTGGGCATGTGAACGAGAACACATATATAAATGTGCACCCCAATGTCCATGTTCAGTGGCGGGATAATTATGATATTTATAGGGTCTATTTTCAAAATTGTGTTTTAAACTATATCCGGAAATCCAATCTTCTATTTTGTAATTTGTCATATGTCCTAGTAATAAAAAATCTAAATTCATTGTTTCAAATTCTTCAATTATATTTGGAATATGATTGGCAAATTCTTTGTGTAAATAAATATCGTCTTCGCAGAAGAATCCGTATTTTTTATCGGTTTGTAAGAATAATTTCAACATTTCCACGTGACCATACGTAATTGACCACAAACGTTTTACCCCTTCACCAATAGGTTGATTTATTATCCGTGGATCAGTAATTTCAACCCCTTCAAATATATTGAGGTTTAGACCAATCTTAGCAAAACGCTCTTTCATATTTTTATATCTAACCTCGTTTTTGTAACATAAACAATAAAATTCGCATACGTCAATTCCTTGATTCGCCATCTATATAAAAATAAAATCTTTTATTTTTATATTCTTTTTATGTTTTTTACTTTTTACGTTCGCACATAAAAAGTGATTCCCTATACCAATACATCGCTAATGACTTGTTTATTCAGTAGTATCTCTTTGGAAATGTTTTTGCTAATCTTTTCAGTGTTCTTATCATCTCCACTACATGCCTCTTTACAACTATTGCAAGAATATTTATATTCACATTTTCCCGAGAAAGTATCGTTATTTGTATTCAACGTATAATATGTATGTACTCAGTGTTAGTAAATGTGTATTATAGTCATATTTATCACTCGTATTATAATGACAACATTCACATGAATATTTATATTTACTTTTTCCCGACTTATTATTCTTTTTATCCTTGAAAGTAATCATTTGTTTTATTATAATTACATACATTTTTTGTATTATCAATGTATTTTGCACATGAATATTTATATTCACTTTTTACCGACAAAGTATCCATTCTATCATAGATGTATAACAAATATCGGCAAAAAGTAAACAATTCAAGAAAAAGCGGGTTATGTATCGTTTATAACTTGTTTATTGAGTGGTATTTCCTTGGAAATGTTTTTGATAATCTTTTCAGTGTTCTTCTCATCTCCACTACATGCCTCTTTACATAGTAATACCGATGTAGTAATATGTTCGTCATTATCCGTTCCTTCCGGAATGTTTTTAGACCAATCGACACATTGTTTCAAATTGGTAGTGCTAATATTTGCAATGGCTTGTTTGGTATCTTTTAGATTTTCATCTTTGTTCCATGTGTCATTGTTATGCACATAAAATGTATTACGCCGTTCGTCGGTGCAATGAAGTGGTCTTTCAGTTACTTCCATGGATTTCAATTCATCAATAAAGAGTTTGGAAATACCGTTTACATAACCGTTTTCATATATTTTAAACATATCTACTTTTGTTTTGAGGACCTCAATGAAATCACTCAAATTTTGTGCGTTTTTACATTTGTCTGTTAGAAACATATTTATATTATAGTTTTGCTTATTATGTGAATTGATAGTATTATGTGAATTCGTCGTAGTTTGTTGACATTTCACAATATCCGTCAATGTATTATTTTGAGTAATCATTGTATTATTTTGAGTAATCACTAAATTACGCATTTCTTGATTTTCTTTGAGCAACATATTTATAATATGAATATTTTGATTATCATTTTGTTCATCAACCGTTCGTATAGGTTCGACGAGTTTATTATATGTACATTTTTTTTCATGATACCACAAACTGTTACGTGCATTATATGACTTGCTACATTTTCCACATATAAATTCAGTAGCTGGCGTTTTTTTTTGCACTTTATGCTCTTTTTTCAAAAACATAGAACGGATATGTTTTGCAGTTGTTATATGACGGGTCCATCCACTTTTTACAAAGCATTTAAAGTTACATTTTTCACAAACCCATTTGTTCGGCGTTTTTTTTGGAGTTTTTGTAACTAAATTGTTCAAAATTATAGAACGGTTATGTTTTGCAGTGGAAATATGTCGATTCCAATCGCTTAGTTTACTGCATTTATAATTACATTTTTCACAAACATATGGAAGCGCGTTTTTTGAAAGTTGCATTATTCTAAAGTATTCTATATTATAGAACAAGATTTTAGTACGGAGAATTTTACGCAAAAAACTATGCAGTCATTATTTTTGATTTTTTTTAAATTTCGCTGCATCTAGGTAAGAAACACATTTTTTGCATTTTTGAAGACCCACTTTCCTATTTCTGACATTTTTCTGACAAAATGAAAATGTCAGAATCGCCGATAAACCTACCATTTATTTTGGGGTTTTTGGAATAGATATAGAAAATATTCTCTTATTTACAACAAATAATAAAAATACACACCGACATACAGCGGATATATTTCATTTCAATATTTATTTCGTTTTTTGCATATAAAAGTATAAATTTTGTCAGTGGCGCTTTTGTTCAAATCATAGAACAGTATTTTTGCAGTTGAAATATTACAAATAAAAATACACTTTTAGCTGCAGTTATAGTTGTGTTTTTCGAAAACGTAAATATTTGGCGGTTAAAACGAGGTTTTTTGTTCTAAAATGTTCAAAATCATAGAACACCAAGTTTTAGCAGTGGGTATATAAAATGAAAAAATACATTTATATAGCATTATCGTTTCATTTTCGCCAACAAAATAGTAGGTGTTTAAAAAGGGCGTTTTTGTTCTAAAAATGTTCTAAAGTATAGAACAACAATTCGCACCGGCCAAATTTACTCCAAAAAAGTATGCAGCCATTCTTTTTGATTTTTGTTGAATTTCGCTGCATCTAGGTAAGAAACGCATTTTTTGCATTTTTGAAGACCTACTTTCCTATTTCTGACATTTTTCTGACAAAATGAAAATGTCAGAATCGCCGATAAACCTACCATTTGTTTTGGGGTTTTTGGACCCCCTTACCAAGGTATATACAAAAAATTGAATATAAAGATAAACCGCATTATATACCAATACAATACTCGTATATAATGAACAAAATCGTAAATCCAGAGTCCTTCCGCGAAAAAATTCGTAGTAAATTTGCCGTTATTTTGGGCGATTCTACGAGTGCAATTAATTTAGAAAAAGGCGTCTTTAATTATGCCATTAAAGAATCCAATACGCGCAAAATTGTTAAAAAATGGGAGAATCCGGCATTCTCTCAATTATATTTGGACCGGTTGCGTAGTATATATATAAATCTCAAAAATGATGATTTAATACAACAAATCAAGCAGAAGGAAATATTACCACAATCGATTGCTTTCATGACGCATCAGGAATTAAATCCAGCACATTGGAAAATACTCATTGACCGTAAAATCAAACGCGATGCATCTAAATATAGTAATAATATTCAAGCGTCTACTGATATGTTCACTTGTAAAAAATGCAAATCAAAACGTTGCACATATTATGAATTACAAACCAGGAGCGCGGATGAACCGGCCACTATTTTCGTAACCTGTTTAGATTGTGGAAAACATTGGAAATCTTAATTGTGTTCCATAACCCGTGTCAACTTTATGAAAATATTTATTATTTCCAAATAATAGTCCAATGATGCCGTAATAAAATCACCAAAATAGTCGCGTTGCATAATTTGATTGGTGTCATAAATAACAAATAATGAAAACAATCCTAGTCCAAATATAGCCAACCCTTTCGAAACGCGTGAACGATTTCCCATAAATACAAATACTAGATGTATAATAATGTATGCTATTAGTGTTAATAGTAAGATAGCTCCAACCGTATTACTCAATTTTATACCGAACAAAACGAGCAACATACCGAAAATAAACATACTAGAAAATATACCCATTACTCCTGCAATAGCCGTTTGTATAATAGCAGGGTCAACTACATATTTCATGAATGAGAGGAAATATCCTTCCATCGCTGAAAAAATAGTGAATACTAATATTTTTGCCCATATAGGTATATCGGTCATCATAATACATATTAGAAAGATAGATGCTATCACAAATGAAACAAAAAATGATATGGACATAGTGGATAACTTCGTTTTTTTTGCTTGTTTTACATCGGCATCTTTATGTGAATTTTCCATTACATAATAGGTGATTGCCAATTGCACAATAAGATTGGCAAATACTAGCGTAAGAAAACTTTTTTTTTCTTCTAATAATGCCATGAATTTTCCGGATTTCACATTGCTAAAAAAAGAAAGAGCATTTCCTTTTCCGCCAGATTGATTTTTTCTAAATAATTTATTGTATAGATGGGAAGGAGCCATATATATAATATACTGATATTTTTTGACAAAATGAAAACAATACAAATCTAAACGTATTGTTCTTCCGTTAATTCGCTAGTGCAACCCAAGTAATTTTCCGGAGCAGGTTCTTCTACTGATTTCAAGTCAAATATGCTTTTTATCGCGCTTGTTTTACTAATTTTTGTTTTTGGTTTTTTCACATATACTTCTTCCTCCTCTTCTTCGTCTTCATCTTCATCCTCATCATCATCCTCATCGTCGTCATCGTCTACGACAAAACCATCCTTGACGTAGCCGTCTTTTGTTCTTGGTAACCCGTCGTCGTCGTCATCATCGTCATCATCATCGTCATCGTCGTCATCCCCCAAATCTTCAAAACCGCCATATAATGTTTCATATATTGTATTCCATCCAGATTCAGTTAAATCCATGACTTTAGAAGGATCCGATTCTAATTTTTTGACAATGACACAATTACCGAAAAACAATGTATTATCAATGGGTGGAGGGAATTCGTATTTATTTTCTTGGTTTGCCTTGCCAGTTGTTTTACCAAATACTGAAATAATGTATTTTTTTGATTCAATTTCTACTGTCCAATTTGTATGGCATTTAAATCCGTCATTGGTCTTAAATCCGGCCTTTTTATATAATTCGGCTTCATCATAATTTTTAAATTGTAAGGCCTTGACATTTCCTGGTTTTTCGACGATAATAATACTTGGCATTTTTATATGGGTAAAATACGTATATTTTGGTTGTATGTTTATATAATTTTCTAAAAAATTATTTTCAATTTTTTGCTACCGAATATTTCTTACGTTATATTTTTACATAAGAAATATACATAAACACATATAGACAATTTAGATAAATTTATGTTATATATAATAAAAACTGCGATAATTTCATTACTTATTATTGCGTTATTACATTATTTTTGGAATTATTTGAAAGATACATATACTACCAAGAAAACAAAAGATTTAGTAAAAACGCAGACCGAAAAATATAAGGCCATATTGGACGAAATGTTAGAAAACCGACGACCGGTGCAAAATAATGTAGATGATTTGTTTTCACAAAAAGAAAGTATGCAGAATGATTTAGACAATTTTTTGCAAGAATGTAATGTGTGATATTAATATATATAAGATATGGAAACTAGTGAAAACTCTGTACTTAAGCGAATTATAAAATTCAATAAAAGTATACATGAAAATCAAGATATGTTGACCAAAGACGAACAAAAAGAGTTGATTGATATATTAAATGATGTAGCTGACTATGGAAAATCAATAAATACTGATATGCATACAAATGAAAAATTAAATAAAGTTTTTGATATGTATCTAAGTAGTAAGAGATTGTCAACCGAAACTATAGATAAAATAATCAAAATAAAAGAGGATTATAACAATTATCTCAATTATGTCACCAATGAAAGAGCAAAATTACCAACACCCGCATTTACGGTTAGACATACTTCACCTCCCCACGGAATCAAATATGAAAGTCCATTTGGAAGTGTAAAAAAAAGTATATTAGGCGGTAAAACGAATAAACGCAAACGTAAATCTAGAAGTAAAACGAATAAACGCAAATCGAAGAAGTCCAAGAAGTCCAAGAAGTCCAAGAAATAATTTTATAAACCCATATAAAAACATCGACCTATATATGTATATAATAAACCATGGAACTCACTGCAATACAATGCCAATATGCTATGAAAAGATTTCCACCGTTAGAACTTTCCTATGAAACGATTTCCCATAAGAAAGTTTCCCCCAATTATAATATTACTTTAGCCATACCAGCCGGTAAAAAATTTTTCGCCTGGTTTACTTTTTATAAAAACACGGATGTATGTTACATCATGGAATTGAATCGCGACAAAAAAGTCAGTAAAATGACGAAAATAAATACAATTTTTCAACCGGCACTTTCACTAGGAACCGTTTTATACGGCACCATTTTAGAAAATACGGACCCGGCCGATGAAAAACGTTTCTTCGTCATTGAAGACATGTTTCATTACAAAGGCGTCAACATCGGTTCATTCTTATTTAGTGAAAAATTAGGGTATATACACGATTTTATGAAAAATCAAGTGGTCCAACGTTTCGCCGGACCCACTGGACTCGTATTTAGTTTACCCATTTTATGGTATAATAAACAAACCACCGATTTCGAATGTAGTGCCAACATACCCGCACATTTATCATTAGCGCAATTTGGTTACACTGTCCACCATTTGCAATATCGTTCTTTAAACCATGTTATGCCATATTTGAATGTTTCATTAACACGTAAAATAAATAACCCGGTCCAAATGGAAAAGAAAGAAATTGTTGTAAAACCGTCGCTGTTACAAATTCACCCCGATTTTTCAAAACCACAATACAAATATCCGGCGACATTCCACGTGATTGCCGATATACAATTTGATATATATCATTTATTTGCTTATGGAAAAAACAAATCATTAGTTTATTACAATGTAGCGTATATACCGGATTATAAAACAAGCATCTATATGAATAGTTTGTTTCGAAATATACGTGAAAATAAAAACTTGGATTATATCGAAGAAAGTGATGACGAAGAAGATTTTGAAAATGTAGCAGAAGACAAATACGTTGATATAAAAAAGGTTCTATTGATTGAGTGTGAATTTCATCCAAAATTCAAAAAATGGGTGCCTAAAAGGGTCATGCCACCAAATTCAATTGTAGTTCATATTGGTAAATTGGCGAATGTGTTCGGGTAATAATACATAAATTATCGTGTTTTACGTATATTTTATTTGAACCCAAAAAATTGAACTACTTTTATACAAAAATAATTAGAGCACAACAACCAACCAATCAATCGAGTAAACAACTAAGTAAAATGCACTTTTCAATTCTTTTCGTACTATTGCCATTAGTGGTAAACGGATTTATTTTCACAAGTAAAAAAAACGATTTTCATAAAAAACAAAAGGCATATATCGCAAAATTATTACAAGCGAATGAAATTCGTATCACCGACCGTATCATATACAATAAGGAGGTTACATATTCATTCTTACTTGAATTATGTCCGTCAATTACCGAAGCATTAATCGATTATTATAGTGAATATCATTTGTTGAAAAATATTTCCAAAGAAACTTTCGAAAAAAACATTACCGAGAATGTAGGCGAAATATTTATGGAATCAATCTATACCTCCAAAAATTATCCATCTTATCATACCGGTGTTACGTTGAATATTGACATGAATGATGTCATTACATATCACGGACTGCATTGTAATGTAGAAGAATATCCGGTGAACAGCACATATATGATGGATATGAAAAAACAAATGGTATATAAAGAAAAATCTCAAAAAGTAAGAGAAATCGATATCAACATTTCGCCAACATATGAAATAGTTCATGAAGAGTATAATGAAAAATTATGCCCATTCATTCAAAAATATATGTCGGCAAAAAAGTACAATACCAGCGATACGTATCCATTAGAATATGATATCTATGAAAAATTCATAGATGATATATACACGCCTGGTAATTATGGAAACATATACAATCCAACCATTTCAGTGAAAGAAATTACATACAAAGACGCCAACATATATTGGAAAAATCACTGCATGAAAAACAATGCAAATCGATATACGACCACTCTATTCTATAGTATAGTAACATTCACTTCAATTGTCGGTGTATTTTGTGTATCGGTGATTGTATTAATTACACTGAACCTAATGTATACCCATCATCAAAAAAATAGATATGCTGGTACTAAAAATGAATAAAAATCAAAAACAATAAAAATAATACGAAAAATAACAAAATCCGCGGTAGGTTTTGTTATTTTTCTTGTGTGTGCGCGTAAAATATCTATATCCATTATATAATGGCTGAATTAGCTAAAGCATTTGATAGTATTTTACCAAAGATTTCAGTAACCGGACAAAGTGGTTCAACTGCCCAGTATGCGTCAAAAGGTGGGAAAAAAGCGTCTAAAAAGTCCGCGAAAAAGGGAGCGAAAAAAGCTGTGAAAAAGTCCGCGAAAAAGGGAGCGAAAAAAAGAGCAAGCCGTAAATGGTTCCCATTTTTAGGATTCTAAATCGATATCATCGATTTTAATCAAACATTTTCCTTCAAAAATCGTCCCGGTACTTCCACAAACTTTAGGCGTTTCGTCGACGACTTTTTGTTTTTTTGGTTCAAACACAGTGGTCCAAGTAGATGTATTCGTCATATCCGTATATTTACGACTATCGATTTGATTAATACGATAATTACATTTTTTATAAAATTGTCGCCGCTGTTTCCATTGATTTTGAAACAAATCATGAGAATCTACAATATCCACTATAATTGGATTCTCATGTTTTACTCTCAATATACGTCCAACGGATTGAACTATATCCGTTTTTGGTGTCACCATTACCAATGTAGCAAGAGTTTTTATATCTAATGCTTCTGCCGCCATTGCATACGTAGCTAACACAATTGCTTTCGACTCCGTTTCGTTCAGGTCCGTCTGTTTCATACCGCCCACATAATATCCGGTCGATGCAATTTTACGATATTCAATCGCGTCGTGTAAATAGGTCAACAATGAGCGGTTATGACATAATATCATGATTTGATTGTCGGGATTCTCGCGTATTAAATCGCCCACCACTTTCACAATAAAATCGCTACGAGGACCAAACTCACATAATTTGCTAATCATCGTGCTATATTTTGGCGAACCGCGAAAATCGTAGGTGACTTCATTAAATTCCGCGTCCCCGGATACATATTGTATAGCCCTTACACATACTTCGTCATCGGCCGAACGCGCTTCGCTATATATTTTGTTGCCAATAAACATATACAACACTTTGGTCAGTTGGTCTTTCCGGTCTACTGTCGCGGATATACCCAACATACAGGGGGTGATTGTTTTTAACAAAGTGCGCGAGAATTGTTCACTACCGATACGATGAACTTCGTCCACGATAGTTAGACCAAAGGATGAAAATGCATTGGCCGGATATTCTTTGTCATAAATGGTCTGTATCATACCGATGACGATATCTTTGTCGTAAATGTCGAACACGGGTCCTTGGATTTTTCCCACTCTAGCACCGGGCAAGAATTCGGCAATACGCTCTATCCATTGATTCATCAAGAATTCTTTGTGCACAATAATGAGTGTCTTTTTTGCTAATAGAGATATGATTTTGAGACCCATCACGGTCTTACCAAATCCGCACGGAACCTCCAATATTCCGCCGCTGCCATTTTGCAGCGAATCTTTACAAATAGGCGTATTTACATATTTCGTATATATTCCCACAATTTTATCCTGGTAATCCCGTAATGGTTTAGCAAATTCGAGAGCAATGTCATCGCCATCGTCGATTTCACATTTCGAAGGTAATCCATACCGTTCAATACCGTAGAAACGCGGTATATATATTTTGTTGGTATTTTCACGATATACTGCAAATTCTGTCTCTGGCGCGGCGGCACCGGGGCCGAATATTACGGGTTTTACCAATAATTCTTTGTATAAGATGGCGAGGTCTTCTTCTACCAATACAGATTTAGGTATAGTATATCCTTTTTTACCTAAATACGACGATTCACATACCGTTTTTTTATATTCTTCGGTCAAATGAAATGGCGGTTTCACGGGTTCATTCGCCGATTTTGGTTTTTTAGCAATATTATACCATTTACGCCGAAAACTCATTATTCAAATTTGCAATATTTATACTTATATTATTGATGATAAATTTTTATATTGGTTTTCAAGATGTTTTAGGAAAATAGAATCAATTTTCGACAGTTCGAGGGATATATAATCAAAAAGATGACTACAAAAAAATATAATTCTACAATATATAATGAAATTACCAGCATCTTTAAAATCCGTAAGTATTTATGAATATTGTCTATTCATTATTTTTGCAGTGTATATTGTATTTCCAATTGAAACACCATTTCATATTGCCACCTATTTAGATTCCGCTTTAGGAATGGTTGTCATGTTTTGCATTACTCTTTATTTGTTTTTATATTCAAACCCTGTTTTAGGTATATTGTATATTTTTGTTGCTTATGAAATTTTACGTCGTAGTTCAAGTGCAACTGGACGTGTACCTATCGCGAAATATACTCCATCCCAACCTAAAAAAGATGCGGAATTGAGAGCCATGAATCCTCCTCAAGAAAGGACATTAGAGGAAGACATCGTAGCTGTTCGTGCACCAATTGGCCGCAGTGAGCCAAGTGTATTTAGTGAAAGTTCATTTAAACCAGTTGCCGACAATGTTGGCGGAGCATCATTGATTTAGAATGAGGGCTACTGTGTAAACGTGTAAATTATGTATATCATATATCATAATTTACAAAAGGTTCATCTATTATGGACTAGTAGTATTAGTGTTTAACGCGTAATAAAATGGGCCAACAACAAATAAACTATATCCATATCCAAAAATAACCAGCATTGTGTATACGTAATTCTTATAAGCGCTAGTATATTTTGGAGTTTTTCTTTTCTTTTCAGGAAATCTTTTATTTTTCATTTTTCCTTTATTGACTTTATTACTATTTGCAAAAATACCAAATAATATTGTTGTTATGATTACTCCTATGACAATGACTATAGAATTAAAATTGAAGTTAATTTTAGAAAATAAATTAATAATATTTTTCAAAGCAGGCCATATAATTTGAATTGCAATATTCAATGTGTTATTGTTTCCAGACATAAATTTATTCATATTAAGCTCTACACCATTTAAATATTGAGTATCAATATTTGCTCTATTATAAATAAATATAAAACTTATTCCAAAAAATATCAAAAGCATAAGACCAGTGACCGCTGATGGATAGTCATATGCAATACCTCCGCCCAATAAAGAACATGCTAATAATAAATAAAAAAAACAAAATAAAATGGTTTTGTGGAGGTATTTATCAGCTAATTTTTCATAAAATATTTTTTTATATAGTGCAGGCGATACAAATGCCGATAATAATGAAACAATTATGAATATAATGACTGCAAACAACAAATCAATCGTTTTGTTTTGAGATGTTAGATTCCCATTCAAATAATTTACAATGAGTCCATTCGATACATCTTTGTCATTGTCATCGATAGGTGTGCATATTTGAACTGAAGACGCTGAAGACGATGTAGCGTCTTCTTTAAAACCTTCGACCACGGTAGAATAGTTAGCAAATCCATCGGTAATATTTTGCAAGATAAGATATTTTTCATCATAATTTGGAAACAAATCACATGTTTTAAAATTTTCGAAAGAGGTATTTACTTCAACCGCCGTATTCAATACCACTATTTTGTTTGCGCCATTTTCATAATAAAAATATGGATTTTTTTTATTTATTTTATCATTTAAATTAATATCCATACTTATTTTCGACGGATTAATTACATCAGCAGTTGAAATCATTTCGTCGATATCCGTTGATTGTATTGAAGCATTTGTTTTTAGAGGAATACATACGTATATTTTTTCATTATTGTTGTTTGTAATTGGTGTATTTTCAATCACTATTTCACCATCAAAAACCAAATCATCTATAAAATGTGTTTTTTTATATACAAATAATTTGGACGATTTATATTTTATAGTAGGTCCATGTGAAATGTAAATAATATTTGGATTTACTACATTTGCTGGTGTAGAAAATGTTATATCGACATATCCACCATTATTGGGGGTTTGACCATATTGATGAAAATAAATTTTAGTATTGTAATAATCAAAGATAACCTTTTTACTATCCGTATCTCTTGTTTTATCATTACTATTCAATTTACTCATAATTATATAATATATACTATTATATAATTTTTGCACCTTTACAAATAATACTTGCCTAAATATGAGGGATATATGAAAATGTGCTGTTCTCGTATACCGTTGCTAAAAAGGTATCTTTGTATCCTTCCACGTATACTGTATCCCCGTTTTGAATATCATTACATCCATATTCTCCCGTGCAACTTTTACCATTTACGCTAATCGGTAATTTTGTATTCATGTTTCCCGTATTCGAAATAGTATAATATTGCCATTTGTCTCGTCCATTCATCAATTTACGCCCCATCAGTGGTAATATCATATCATTCGAACGAGTTAATATGCCGAGTTGGGTATAATCCATCCCGGTTCCTCTCGTCTGTATATTAATCGGTATACCTCTTACATCGGCGGAGTCGCGAGGGAAATAATAACCATCGTTTCTTAAAGGAGGACTATACGGGTCATTCATTGGGTCGTTTCGAGTAGCTACGCCGACTAATTGGGTAGGGGGCGGAGAAACGACTACAACGCGCGACGATTCACTTACTTTGGTAGAGGAGGGTGCTCGATACATGTATAATGCGATTAATGCAAATATTAATATTAATAATACAAATGTCATATTTTCAATACAAATCACACCGGGTAAACATTTTTTCGCCATTTCTATATATTTGTGTCATACTTAAAATTTAGGAAATTTGGGAATAGGAATAATTTTACATGAATAACATGTTTTGTTGACTTCGTCCGGATAAGATGCTATATGAAAACCGGTAATTGAATATATAGTGCAATCAATCTGGTCCACCATATCCCATATCATTTTTTCAATCGCGCCTAGTCCAGTTAGGAAAAAGATGAAGGCAATCGGTGAATATAAAGTTTTGCCTAAAATATCCAATGAATACCATTTCATACATTGGGGTATAGTCAAAACCATTTTAAAAGCACATGTAATATAACTGAAAATAGATTTGAATACGTCTCCTAAAAATTTAAAAAACAAACCTATTTTTTTGAAAAAACCCTCTATTTTTTTGAAAACACCCGCTAATTTTTTAAAAGGGTCTTTTGCCATATGATATCTAATATATAATTATATATTTTAGATATCACAACCTCTTGTTTTTATTTTTTTATTTCTTCTACCTTTGTATCATCTTTTTTTGGTTCTTCTACTTTTGGCGATAAAGTAAGTTTTTGTAAATATTGATTCATTTTTTTGATATTTGATAATATTTGACTTTGAATATCGGTATCTTTACTAGTTTCTTTATCTTCTTCTTTGTTTTCCATATTTTCAGCGGCGTTGTCGTCATCATCTTGGTTTTCCATATTTTCTTCTTCTTTTTCTTCTTCGTCTTCATTTTCTAGTCCTTCATACAAATTAGAACCATATTTGATAGTATTGGTCAAAACGGCTGATAACAACAAAATAACAACCATATTTTTGCTAAAAAATGAGGTTAAAAACCCGAATAAAATGAAAAAAGTGATAAAGACGAATTCACGGTTTACTGTAAATACATACAAATTCAATAACGAAAATGCAAATACAATATACAAGAATGTGCGGTTGTGTAAAATCGCGTTCATATTTCCTAGACCAAGTAATTTTTTTGGTAAATTTTTACTTAACTTATCGAGAGCTTTGGTTATAGCAGACATATAATATATATTTCTATTTTATTTTATTTTGATTTCATAGATTTCATAGATTTCTATATACTATCTTATTTATGCTAAATCTGGTTCTAGTTCATACGTAGATGGAATGTCTCCCGAATATATATCCAATACTTCTTTCACCACTTCCTCTCTCTGTATGTCATCACGAGAGAATTCGAAACTGGAAATACTAGAAGAACGTTTTCCCCTAAATTTGTTCAAAAAATCGTCTAATCCATTTAATTCATTGATACGGTCAAATTGTTCTAAATCCCCCGTAATGACTAATCGGCTATTTTCGCCTAAACGAGTTAATAACATTTTCATTTGAGAGATGGTTGAATTTTGCATTTCGTCCGCGACAATCCAGCAATTTTTGAATGTACGGCCGCGCATATATCCTAGAGGAGCAATTTCAATTATTTTATCTTCCATCAACGCCACTACCTCTTTCGGTGTAATAAAATTATATAACACATCGTAAATGGGTCTTACCCATGGCGCCATTTTTTCTTCTAAAGTTCCTGGTAAAAATCCCAATTCTTCGTCCACCGATACCGACGGACGCGTGAATATGAGTTTATCATATGTTCCCAATAAGAAATTTTTCACACCAAATTCGGTTGCAAACAGCGTTTTCCCTGTTCCGGCAGGTCCCGTTGCAACGATTATTTTTTTGTTTTTATTTTTCAAGTGCGTAACATATTCTTCTTGGTGTGGATTTTTTGGTTTGGTAAATTTTGATTCAAATGCCGTCTTTTCATTTTTAGAAAGATGTTGCATATTCTCATAAATTTTTCGCTGATTTTGTATGGATTTTTCGCGTTCTCTCTCAACATCCGAATAAAATTCATTCATTAATTCTTTTTCCGATTGCTTTTTTGATTTACGGCCTCGTCTTCTTTCAATGCCTATTAGTTCTTTTGAATCTTCTAAATCCATTTACAATATTCCTTTATTTTATTTTCATATATTTGAACCTAATATAAACAACACTATATAAATGCATTCACGGGTGAAAAATAATATTTACTATAATTAGTATATGAATAATATGAATATTATATAGATATATAATATATGTCAATTACTTTATTTGGAACTTGTAGATTGAATAAGATTCATAATCACAACAATCTAAATAATATTATAAATTACTCACATTCAACAAAAGAAGTTATACAATTTATTAAATTTTTGAAAGGTGAATTGATTATTCCAGCCCCATATAATAAATTATGTTTTAGAACTGCTATATGTGAAAATAAATACATAGATTATAATGATATATATAATAAACTTTTTTGGGATACAGAATTTTTTATTATAGAAATATGTTCCAATAAAAAATACATTCATAATAATTTTTATTTACATCATTTATGTGTAGATAAACGGTTTGCAAACCATAATAATAATACCCCTCGTGAAATTTTAGATAGTTTTACTATTGAAAAACAAAGTGATGAAGAAATTGAAAATGATATATTGGAAATTCAAAAAATGCTATATCCTAAAAAAATAATTATAGTTTCTCATTATAATTCAAAACAAAATGGTGAATACATAACTTCACGAAATAATTTGATAAATTTATTAGAAAGTATTTGTAAAAAACACGTAATCCAATTTGTAAATCCCACAAATATATTGTCAAATTACAATCAAGAACAAGTAATCACAAATGATTTAGGTCATTATACTAACTTTGGGATTGATGAATTTTCGAACTATATGAATGATTTTATAAAAACACTACAAAATTCATAATGAATCATATATTGCACGATATATGCAGTCATTTTCATCGTTCCCTAGATTTTGCTAAATAAAAATTAAAACGACATAAAAATCTAACGAGTATATTATTTAGGAAGATGGCCGAATCCAATGCTGCGTTTGTTGAACCCATTTTAAAACCTGACGATAGTCGCTACGTAATGTTTCCAATTCAAGATAATGATATTTGGAAAATGTATAAACGCCAAGTTGATTGTTTTTGGCGCCCGGAGGAGTGCGATTTATCGAAAGACCTCGGTGATTGGGATAAATTGAGTGCGGACGAGAAACATTTTATTTCAATGGTTCTTGCATTTTTTGCTGCATCAGACGGATTAGTTTCAGAAAATTTGGCATCTCGATTCATGGGAGATGTTCAACTATCGGAAGCACGGGCTTTTTACGGTTTCCAAATTGCGATGGAGTCCATCCATTCGGAAACATATTCATTATTGATTGATACCTATATACACGATTCTGCTCAAAAAACAAAATTATTCGAAGCCACGAGTAATTTCCCATGTATTGCTAAAAAGGCGGATTGGGCAAAAAAATGGATTAATGATAACCGTAGTTCATTTGCGGCCCGATTAGTGGCGTTTGCCGCCATTGAAGGTATCTTCTTTTCATCAAGTTTCGCATCTATATATTGGATAAAAAAGAGGGGACTTATGCCTGGATTAACCTTTACCAATGAACTTATTTCGAGAGATGAAGCGTTACATACCGAGTTTGCAATTTTATTATATAGTAAGTTAGTTCGCAAATTAAGTAAAAAACGTATTTATGAAATTATTCAAGAAGCAGTTGAAATTGAAAAGGAATTTATCACGGAAGCTATACCATGTCGTATGATTGGTATGAATGATAAACTCATGTGTCAATACATTGAATTTGTCGCGGACCGTCTAGTTGTTCAATTAGGATATGATAAAATATACAATTCATCAAATCCTTTTGATTTTATGGAATTAATTAGTATTGAATCCAAAGTGAATTTCTTTGAACGAACCAATGCTGAATATGCATTGGCCAATAAAACAGTCGACGAAACTGTATTCGATTTTAATACCGATTTTTAGAGTAACGCGGGTCTATAAAAATTTTGGAATATATTTGTAATACAATATCATTCTATGGAAACAGCTGGGTATCGATTTGGAGATTTTGATAAGGACCGATGTGCTATCTAGTAATTTACCATATTCGGTATAATAATAGTTGAACCGGTGATTTTCATCAATAAAACACTCGCAATAATGATAATCGGGGTCTATCGCATATTCATTCGAACCAATTGTAACAAATTTTTCACGTTTACAATACATCAAATGACAATTATTCATACTATACAATATATACACCTTCGGACATTTAAAATGGGACAAAAAATATAATAAAAAGATATAAATATTTTTTTATTATATATAGTATCGCAATGGATTATAAGGAAAGAATAAAGGAATTAGAAGAAGAACTACAATCCACTAAACAAGAACTACAATCCACTAAACAAGAACTACAATCCACTAAACAAGAACTACAAACAACAAAAGAGCATCTCAAAAAATACACAGCACCACCAAGTAGAAAAGAATATTATGAAAAGAATAAAGAACATATATTAGAAAAAATGAAAGCAAATCCAACATCAAGCGAAATGAGAAAGGAATATAACAGGAAATCATATTTACGAAGAAAAGAAAAACTCAAAAAAGAAATGGAAGAAAAACAAAATAGTGAGAATATTTAGGAATAAGTTTTATTTGTAAAATAACTTAAAAAATAAAATATATAGTAAGTATATAGAATGTTCAACGGAGTAAGAAAAAAGAAAAAGAAGGAAACATTCCAAGAGTTCCGTTCTACATATAAATCCGCATACACTACCATAAAAACAACACTCAAATCCGTATTACATAACCATAAACAAGTGCAACCAGTTATTACTAATTTGGTTTTTGAAATGAATGATTTGATGATACATTCTTATCAGTTTATTAGATTGTATATATTGAAATGCTACAATGACAATCAACTTTTACCTGAAATAAATGAGAAGTTTATTTTGTATTGTATCAAAACATTAGGAGTGAGAAGCAATCAAGGTGTTAAAAGTAAGGATACTGACCTATTGGAAGATTTACAAGAGTTTTATGATAAGGAATACCAACCTTTACTCAACCACGAAAAGACCCAGTTGAAAAATACAACCTTTTTATTACCTTATTTAGCAAACCAATTACATACTTCCTTATCTAATAACACACAAGAACACTTTATCCAACACTTCCTTAGGTTCATCAATAAAACCACAAAGGATATTACAGAAGATAAAGCAATTCTATTCAAGTTCAAGAAACAAATATTGGAATGTAATGAAGAAACAGATGCTATGTTTGATGACTGGAAAATTACTCATTTACCAAATATACTTCCTACAAATATTAAGAAATCCGTTCATTATGATGTGAAAGTGAAACCATTTGATTATTTGAAAGGCATGTTGTATATGAATGCTGTATTAGAAAAGGAAGAGCATAAACTATTCCAACCTTTACCACTCCGTAACAATATTATTCCAAAGCATATTATTCTTGATACTGCAACCATAATTAGTTTATTCTGTCCTGCGAATAATAAGGAAGGAACAAAGAAGGGAGAAATGCATAAAAATATCAAAGTATATCAGCACGATGTATGGAATAATCTTTTGAACTTACAACATAAAACATTCAAAAACAAACATTACCAATTTCACTATCAAATCCAAACAGATGGGATTAGTTGTTCTTTGTTGTTTATTCGTAAGGATTTGAAAGATAAAAAATGGGGAAGTAAAGTTCCTACTTTACAAGAACAAGAATTTCATAATATAGAAGATTTATCATTAGACCAGCTCAAAGAAGTTGCCCCTCGTAATATTGTTGGTTGCGACCCTGGTAAAAGGTCGTTAGTGTATATGATGGACGACAAAGGAAACAAACTCCAATATACAGCACCTCAAAGGAAGCGCGAAAGCAAGGCAAAAACAAACCAAAGAATATTATTGGTGGAAAAGAAACGAAATAATATTATAGAAAAAGAAACTCATTTATCGTTTCAAAATAGTAAATCGATTAATTATGATAAGTTCAAGAAGTATCTGCAAGAAAAGGATAAACTCAACAAAGAAACATTAGATTTCTACCAACGAGATGTTTGGAGGAAAATGAAGTTTCGCCAATATAGTTATGGTAAGAAAAGTATGGATAAGTTCCTCAATAAAATAAAAGACACTTTTGGTGAAAACATCCTAATCGGTTATGGAAATTGGAGCAGAAGCACTCAAATGAAACATTTTATGCCTACGATGAATAAAGGATTACGAAAACAAATCCACAAGAAGTATGATACAATAACTATAAACGAGTGTAACACAAGTAAAAAATGCTGTGAATGTAATAACGATTTATCCTATTACAGACATAGCGATGGAAACAAGCAGTTCCGTCTTTTAGTATGTTCTGAATGCGTGAGACCACAAGTCAAACAAATCGTATTTAGAACAAGAGACGCTAATTCGGCAATCAACATAATGAATATTACAAAATGCTGGATTGGTAGGCAAGAACGCCCTGCGTGTTTTCAAATTTCGTCTTTCACCACTTCCAATACCAAAGAAGAAGTGGAAAAAGTTAGACCATCGTAGGTGAAAACCCTACTATTGATTTTACACTTTTTAATTTTTATTTTGGGATTTTGTCCCATTTTAAATGTCAGAAGGTGTAAAATATATACAATAAATATTTATGTATATATTGCATCAAAAATAAAAAATTGAACGTATTACCAAAAATATAAGTATCTAAATAAAAACAAAAATATGACATCAATATTTGCAATCATTTATATACTTTTCATATGGTTTTTAGCAAATCAAAAATCACATGTAAAAGCATACCATAAATATGATATCAATCATGACAAAAGATATTTATTATCTTATCCCGGTATTTGTAACGAACAAAAACATATACAACAAATATGCAGTAAGTTTGAAATAGCAAAAAATGAATATAATGAAACACCAAAAAAAATCGAACATTCATATGAATATGAACATCATAACGAACCGATTGATACGGGCGACGAAGATGATTCGGATGATGATGAATATAAGTATTCAGGATTTACGTATTATTCCATTGCACTATTGATATTTACATCCATTTCAATGTGGTTAATTTATTTGTCTACTGACAAACCTCTGCGCCGATATGATGGAAAAATATTACCGGTTTATACATAAAAATAAAACCCCAAAAACATAAAAACCACCCATTTTTTATGTTTTTACGTTAGTATATGAAAAAAAATATATGAAAAGAATACAATGGATAATAAAATTGTATTAGTTACCGGTGGTAGTGGGTTAGTTGGAAAAGCATTACAACATATTGCATGTGGTTCAAATATCGAATGGATTTTTTTAAGTTCGGCTGATGGTGATTTACGTAATCGCGAAATAACGCGTGAAATATTTGAAAAATATAGACCAACATATGTCATTCATTTAGCCGCTATGGTAGGAGGGCTTTATCGTAATCTAAAATATAATGTTGAATTTTATCGTGACAATATGATGATGAATGACAATATAATGGAATGTTGTAAAGAATTCAATGTATCGAAACTAATCTCTTGTCTTTCTACCTGTATTTTTCCCGATAAAACGACTTATCCAATTGATGAAACCATGGTACATAATGGACCTCCTCATTCGTCAAATATGGGGTATGCATACGCGAAACGAATGATTGATGTCATGAACAAGTGTTATCATGATGAATATGGATGTAATTTCACTTCTGTCATTCCAACAAATATTTATGGACCATATGACAATTTCAATATCGAAGACGGCCATGTAATCCCCGGGCTTATTCATAAATGTTATTTAGCAAAACAAAATAATACCGATTTTGTCATTTGGGGAACGGGTAAACCACTTCGCCAATTCATATATTCAAATGATTTGGCAAAATTAATACTGTGGACAATGGAATCATATGAATCCAATGAACCTATTATTCTATCAGTAGACGAAGACGATGAAATATCTATACATGATGTAGTGCATATTATTGCCGATGCAATGAAATTTAGTGGAAATATTGTATTTGATGAATCGAAAGCGGACGGGCAATATAAAAAAACCGCGAGCAACCAAAAACTTCGCAAGATGTTACCCGAGTTTGAATTTACTAAAATACGCGAAGGTATTGTGAATACATGTAAATGGTTTGAAGAAAATTATGATATTGCTAGAAAATAGCAGAATCGTCATTGCATTGTTTACCTTCTATTTTATCATCGGTATCCTTATCAGTGCCCTTATCCGTTACCTTATCCGTATATATAGATAATGTTCGCGCGCTCGCGTCATTTGCATCTACATATTTCGGCATCCAAAAATAAGGAACGATTTTACTACATCTAGGATAATAAATATCGAAAAGCATTCTATAATATTTTTGTTCATCCGTAATAGGTATATTTTCACTATACTTATGGTTTACGTTTGGTATAACACTTAGTTGTTTTGTCGAATATTCTTGTAATATTTGATATAATGAACGTGTTGTATCACTCACTCCATCACTAAACGCTTCTTTTCGTCTCCATAATATTTCTTGTGGTAATAATGCTTCGCCTTGACTATTTAAATAATTTTTGAAATCAAACGCGCTTCTTAATAAATATTTTTCACAATTTTTTTTCAATGCAATATAACGAATTGTTGCTGGAATAGATAAGTAATATTGAACCCATGCTCTGTCTAAAAATGGGGTTCTTGGTTCTAGCCCGTGTGATGATATCGATTTATCCGACCGTAATACATCAAATGCATGTATATCTTTCAACAAACGTCGACATTCTTTATCAAATTCAAGAGAATCCGGCGCCATTTTCATATACAAATATCCTCCACACAATTCATCGGAACCATCGCCGTTAAAAATGACTTTTGCATCACTATGAACCGAAATATATTTACCCAATAAATAATTACCAATACTGGCTCTCACACTCGTCGTATCATACGACTCGATTGTCCGTATAACTTCGGGAATTGCACTGGTAAAATCATCTTCGGTTAATAATATTTCCGTATGTTTACTACCAATATGATTTGCGACTATCGCTGCACATCGTAAATCTTCTGATCCGGCTAAGCCAATGCTATAGGTTTCAACTGGCGGTAATCCTCTTTGCAGATGAAAATCATTGACTAAAGCGGCTACCAAACTACTATCCAAACCACCCGATAATAAGCATGCAATCGGCCGTTCAGTAGTTACACAACGTTTTTTCACTGCTGCTACAAAATATTTTTGTATATTCAATATAATATTGTTTATTGTATTTGATTCGCTTGTTACAAAATCGCAAAAACTGGTTGTATGATATGGTATATTTTTGCAAAATTTCCAGTTTGCAGATACTTTATGTTGTAATTTATAGGTAGAATAAGTGCCTGGTTCGAATTGTGATAATTCATATTTATTTTTTAATGGTTTTGAATTATAAAATTTGGACAACATTTTCATTTCAGATGCTAGTGCAATGATATCTTCATTGGCAATATTCGAATATATCTGATACAATGGACGAACCCCATATGGGTCACGTGCTACATATAACAGAGATTCATCGTTGTGAATATTTTGGTCCAATAAAGAAAAGGCAAATACGCCGTCCAATACTTTTAGCGTATATTCTATACCATAGCGTTTATATAAATGGATAATGACTTCACAATCCGAGTCAGTATTCGGCGTAATATTCATCATTGCATATAATTCCTTATAATTATAAATTTCTCCGTTGCATATCAATACTATATTGTCATATTTTATTGGTTGATTTGATTGTGCATTTAAACCATTAATCGCTAATCGATGAAATCCATATGTTACTTTTATACCGACCTTTTCCAATATAGAAAATTCAGGACCTCTCGATTTGCCTTCTTCAAATTCACTATTTACAAAATCATCTGACAATTGATTTTCATTGTTTAATAGTGTAAATATACCGCACATATTTAGGAAGATATTCGTTATATTTATTACGATGGTTTCTTTATGTTTATTTAATTTATTGTAAACAAACATAAAAATTATATATTATTTATAGTATACATTATATTATACATTATATATAATGACTAAAGACAAATCGAAAAAACAAGGATTCCAAAGTATATCCAGCCCCATCGCGTACGATGAAACGTTTACTAATTATGAAATCGTAGATAAGAAGAATGCTGAAGAAGAGAAACCAGAAATCACTTCCAAAATTGTTGAACCCACCGGTCATTCAAATTCATTTAAATATTTGACCGTCGTGAATAATGAATATGAAAGCGATAGCGACGATGAAACCGATGAAACAAAAAAAGAGAATGAACCAAAAATGAATGGTGTTACTCAATTCTTCGTTGGTTCTTTATCAGTCGTTGGTTTATTTATATTGTTTAAATTTTTATACAAGAAAAAGTAGGTTATTTACGGGGTTTACGGTTTCGAATAGTTTTTTTAAATTTATTGTATTTTTTATTTCCTCCACTATGTAAATCCTTTGATGTTTTACAAGTTTTCCAATCCATTTTTTCCATACATAACGGACAATATGAATCATGAACCGGTGATAATTCCCACCAATCAAGTAAACACGTACGATGAAAACTATGTAAATTTTCACAGAAAATACACGATGATAATTCTTTTTTTTGTATTTCTTCACTGCATATACTACATACAGCTTCGGTTATTTCACTTTTCATTTGTGCTATTTCGTCGGCAGAATAAAAATCTCCACACCTTTCTTCTATAGTATTACCAATAGGATAATCATCATGATGTTGTCTATAATGATTTTGTTCATCAATACTCCATACCCATCCATGCTTACAATATCTCTTCGGTGGTCTTCTTTTTAGAGTATTTCTATATCCTCGCGTTAGTGGTCTACTACTACTACTTTTTACAGATTTACCTGTTCTTTTTATAGATTTACCTGAACCTTTATACTTTTTCATATATATATTACGAATATATTGATAACGAGCGATTCTTCTGGTTACGTTTCGTTCTCCCTTTACCTTTCTTTCCCTTACTTTTTTTAACTCTTTTGAATGATTTCTTTCTTGAATATGAATTTGTCCATGAATGTCCCATGGAATTATATCCACCGGATTGTTTGCAGTCAGTTTTGCTAGACATTACTCTATATATTGAATAAAGATATTATATTGTATATACACTATAATACCTTACTTATACACATATTTAAAGTTTGAAACGTTTATACACTTCTAACGCGACTAAACCTCCAAATATTTGTGATAAACAGTATGGAATCACATCAACACTTGGTAATTTACCGGCAGCTGCCATGGCAATGGTGACGGCAGGGTTGATGTGTCCTCCAGAAATTTTGGAGGTTAATAAAATGGTGACTGCTAAAGCAGCACCGATGGCTAAAGGATTACCGGTGGCCAAAATAACGTAGATAAAGAAAAGGGTTCCTAAAAATTCGACTAAATAGTTATACATTTATATATTGTATAAATATTTTTGTTTACAAAAATGGCTAAATATTTTTGTTTATGGATTTTGGAAGGCCATGTCCAAATAAAATCATGTATATCAATATTAGAGCTGCAATCAATATACTTCTGTTTTCAGCTACCGCCGAATTTTGTCCTAACGCAAATACCATAAAAAAGTATAATAGTAGTCCAATGATAAGTGAGTGTAATAACATAGAGAGTCCTCGTTCCATGAGTATATAATAGACGTATATTTTTTATTATGGTCTTCACTTATTTTTGCGTGTTTGTCTTTTTTTACCTTTACTCACTCTACTCTTACGTATTCTATGTCTCGTTTTTCCTCCTACACTAATTTCATCTGCTGTCACAGTATCAAGTTTAACTACTCTAAAATGCATCTTATCAAATGGTAATTCTGCTAATGGTGGTAAATCATATGATATCCCACCGTCTTGTACTTTGATAACTCCAATAACATAATCATCTTTTATAATTCTATAGACATCCTCGTCGGTTGTATGTTCGGGCGAAGATACTCTTCGTTTTAAACGTTGATACTCTAGAACACAACTCCTCCCTAGTGGTCCATCCAAATTTATATGTGGGGTGCCTTCACGTATACGACCATTTGTATGATATTTAAGTACTTTTAACCTATTAAGTGTTACTGCGTAATCTTCAAAAAATCTTCTATAACGTTCTACACTTGAAAAATAATATACATCTAAAGGGGGTAAATCTTCCATTGTATCTTTATATAATAACATTATTTCTTATTTTTGCTAAAATACGGGAGAATTCCTAACTTTGGCCGGAACAACTGCTCCCCCACTACGCATTCTACGGATAGCTTGGCGCTCTGTATTATTGTCACTTACCGTAGTAAATGAAGTCGATACCCCGGCAGAATTTAACGAACCGTTGGCAATTTGGTCGACGCGGCGATTCGCCGCGACTTGAGATGCATCGCGATTACCAAACCACTTTTTCTTCAATTTATCTGAAGTCGTCATAGTCGTATTTGAATGAGATTCAATATAATTATGACGATTCATGGCAAACGTGCTAGTCCCGTCACTCGTAATATCTTTTTGCGGCATTGCTTTGTTGCTAGATAATTTACCATTGTTTAAAATACTATTATTATATAAAATACCTGAAAAACGTTGCATTGTATATAATGTCTCGATATATTTATTAACGTCTAACCGCCATTAATGCTACATATTCCGAATTTGTCGAACCGCCATTTGATTTATCATTATAGTTACGATTCATTGCTTGTAACTTCTTGAATTTAATATAATCAGATGAATCAGGAACGAATTTGACATTTCCAGAGGTGATTGGCACGCCGGTAGTATCACATGATTGTATGTGATTGCGGAGAGCTCTTTTGGTAACGATTCTGGACCCATGCACTTGGCTAGGTCCGTCACAAGCGACGTGATGTCTTGCTAAAAAATCGCCTAAACCATTTACTGCACGGAATGGGGTAATCGCTCTGGTTTTTCCATTTACTTCACCAGTCGCGTATTGAGTATTCCATCCATGACGTAAGACACGGCGATACATTACATTTTCACTCGATTTGTAATTATTGATTGTTTGTACTGGCGAAATACCTTGATATCCGCCGCCTAAATTAGTTCCAGTATAATTGACCATTATTTGTATACCATACTATTAGAAATATATTTTCGGGGCAATATATATATTATATTTCAATATGAGTAATTCAATGAGTAGTTCAGATGATGAATTCGACAGTGACATGGAAGATGATTCAATGGTTGAAGAAAGTCCTGTATCACTCGCAAATTTAGAAAATATAAACGATATTGAAACTTTAGAAAAATTAACGAGCGAAAAAATAAATACTATATTTGACCCAGATTGTGTTCGAAAACGGTCGAACTGGAGCAAATCATCAAATATATACAAATTTGATACTGAGCAATTTAATCCTAAAATATTGATGGAAGACATTCCTTCCCATTCTCCTAAATTAGATGCCCTTCTCTCAAAAATAGAGAAATTAGACGCGAATGATATGCAACAACACGGTAAACTCTTCAAGCATTTTATATTTTCCGACTTGAAATCGGGTAGTTTTGGGTCGAAACTCGTGGCGGGGGCGTTAATTGCTAAAGGTTTTACTTTAGGATATACTGCAAAAAATAAATCTATACCAAACTCTCCATTGGAATCGGTCATTATGCCTCCTGCTCCCGCAAATAGTATAGCTTCAATGCCACCGGCACCCGAAAATAGTTTGGCTTCAATGCCTCCTGCTCCCGCAAATAGTATGGCTTCAATGCCTCATGCACCTCCAAATAGTGTAGAATCATTACCGTCACTCGAAGAATCTATGGAAGAGGAGACCGTAAACGAAAGCACTGGCGGTGCAAAATCAAAAACATACGGTAAAATTGAATTACTTACCGACGCAGAATTGGCTAAAACCCCCTATAATAATTTTTATCTCTTATGTTCCGTATCCGTATATGAGCAAAATATTACCGTGAAACAAAAGAAAGCCATTCTCCAAAAAATGAATCAACGCCCCGAAAACGTAAATGGGGAGCTAGCGCGTATCATCGTTATGGATAGTGGTTTTAAAGAGGGCATTGATTTATTCGATATTAAATATGTCCATATATTTGAACCACAAGTCACTACCGCCGACCAAAAACAAGTCATTGGTAGAGCTACTCGAACATGTGGTCAAAAAGGTCTCGATTTCCATCCCATGAGAGGATGGCCTCTGCATGTGTATATATATGATATCGATATTCCACAAAATTTGAGAGAATACATGTTACATGCACCAAACGCTTTCAACCTCTATATGAAGGCATTGAATTTGGATGTTCGTCTAATCGAATTTACTCACGATTTAGAGAGATTATCTATATATGGTTCGGTCGATTATGAACTCAATAAAAACATACACGAATTCACTGTATCTGGAAATAGTAGTGAAGTTGGCGGTGCAGCAAAAAGTAGTTCGAGAAGATTGATTGTTCGAAATGATTTACCTATACTACATTTACCAAACGAATTGTCACAGCTCTCCTTTAACCAAGATACGAATTCTCATCCAACATTTCAAGAAATGAGAGAATATATAAAGACCAATTTTAGCCAATTCACCTGGGAGAAAGCAAAAATGGAAAATTTATGTGGAAAAGGCGGAGCATCACATGCTCTTCGATATACCCCTACCCAAGATTTTATTCGCCACTATTTTACCCCGACCGCCCCGGTCAAAGGCATGCTGCTGACGCACAGCGTAGGTTCCGGAAAAACTTGCAGCGCTATTGCAGCGGCCACTTCCACTTTTGAAAAACAAGGATATACAATATTATGGGTCACTCGAACCACCTTGAAAAATGATATTTGGAAAAATATGTTTGACCAAGTATGCAATGAACAAATCCGCGAAGAATTAGAAAAAGGTATGATTGTGCCCGATGAACAAAATAAACGTATGCGTATGCTCTCACAATCCTGGAGTATTCGTCCCATGTCTTATAAACAATTCAGTAATTTAGTATCAAAACAGAATAATTTCTATAAAGCTCTCGTCAAAAAGAATGGCGAAGCGGACCCTCTACGTAAAACACTTTTGATTATTGATGAAGCACATAAATTATACGGCGGTGGTGATTTGTCCACGATTGAACGCCCCGACATGAATGCTCTCAAAAGGTCAATTGAACATTCATATCAATTATCCGGTATAAATTCGGTTCGACTCTTATTAATGACCGCTACCCCCATAACCGAAAACCCGATGGAATTAATCAAATTACTTAATTTATGCAAACCATCCCAAGACCAAATGCCGGAACTATTCGACGATTTTTCCAAGGAATATTTAGACGATTATGGGAGATTTACTCGGGCAGGGGAGGCCAACTATTTAGACAAAATTGCCGGACATATTAGTTTTTTAAATCGGGAAAAAGACGCGAGACAATTCTCTCAACCAATTGTCAAATTTGTCACTCCCTCTCTAATTACCGATTTAAATATGGCGAAAAGATACGATAAAAAATACGTGCGACAATACTTGAATAGTGATGTCAATAAACTAAAGGCGGATATTGTCGAAAAAACCAACTCAATCGATAAAGAATTACAAGATTTAGACGCGAGTCGTTTCGAAGCATTGCATGATGTATGTAATTCGTATGAAGGCAAAATGCAGAAAGAGTGTAAAAAAGTCGTCCGTGCAAATATCCGGGATTTATTGAAAGAAGCCAAGGCCGAAGTCCAAGAGGTGCGCGATTCAATTAAATCAATCCGGGAGGAAATCAAAAATAAAAACCTCTTTAAAACCGAATCTTTAGCAAAAATTAAAGAGAATTTAGAGAATAATCCGGAAGAATATAAAAGATTCAAAGATACCATGTATTATCAGTTAAAAGAAAAATGCGGCAAGGTAGTGAAAACCGCCGATGATTTGAAAGAAGCCATCAAAGAACATCCCATTATAGTTGAATTGAATGAACAATTGAGAGAACAAGACATGAAAATAGAAGAATTAAAGGAAAAATTGAAAAATGATTTGATTCTCTATAAAAAACGAATTCAACAGATTAAAGAAATTATGAAAACGGAATTGACTCAATTAGAAAAGAATGTATTACGAATTGTATTGAGAGATGAGAGAAAAACACAACGAAAAAACAATCGTTTAGCAGAGAAAGAAATGACGGAAAAAATGAATGAAGTAAATAAAACGAAACGAAATATTGAAAAAAAAAAACGAAAAAAAACGGGTCAAATACGGAAAACGTTGAGAGAAGTATTGAATGAAGAAAAAGCAATCGAAAGAGAAACTAAAAGAGCCGAAAAGAAACTTAAAAAAACACTTCGTAAAGAGGGTAAGTTGAGAGAAAATATAGAAAACGAAATGTTACAGGAACTATTTACGAAATATTCAAAAATAATTAATGATGAATTGATTGGTTTGAAAGAAATAATAGAAAATGACAATGCAGCGAAATTGGAAAAAGAAAATGCAAAGAGAGCGGCGAAATTGGAAAAGGAGAATGCAAAGAAAGCAGCGAAAGTGGAAAAAGAGAATGCAAAGAAAGCGGCGAAAGTGGAAAAGGAAAATGCAAAATTGGAGAGACAAAAAGAAAAGATTCGATTAGCTAATGAAAAAGCATATTTGAGAGAAAGAGAAAAATTGGCCAAAGAAACCAAAAAAGCCGAGAGATTGGCAAATAAAAAATCGAGAAAAACCAAAAAAATATTTCAACCATAGATTTGTTTTGGATAAAGAAATCGTTTGTACATAATATATAATAGATAAAGCATATTATATATTATATAGTATATATTATACATCATATGCAACCACAAGATATTGATAAATTAACATTGGAATTATTAACTAATAAAACTCAATATAAAAAATATCTGGCAAAAACCGACCCCGAAAAACATAGAGCATCCCAAGAATATTTAGAAAAAATAGAAAAGTATCGTTATAAAATACAATCCATGTTTACACAATTATTGGACGACCCGGATAAACAAATTACCCATGAAATTAGCGAAGATTTCCATAGTTTCGTAAAAACCGCGATTCATCATTTTGAAATGAAGGAATTAGAACGAGAAACCGATATATATAGTTATGATAAAAATAGGGAGGATGAAGATGTCTTGTTCGGCAATTGTGATGAGAGGGATGAATTAATTGAACATGATAATCAATCCACTGCAAAATCATTCTGGGGCAAACCAATCATAAAAAAAGGGAGAGAGCAATTACCGGCGGGATATACGATGGACCTCTTTTTAAAATCTTCGAAAAGATAAATATATATCTATATTTTAGAGAGATATGTTACAAAGTTTATTTACGCTTTCTGGTAAAAATAAATTAAAGAATCGAAAGAATCGAACAAATAAAAAAAATCCTACAAGACAAACCCCCCGTCAAAATACGACAAAAAGGTTGAACCCTATGAATTGCAGTCCTATTGTAAAAAATAAACGAATAAACAAAAATACCTGTTACACGAAGGAAATTCTATTTAAAATACGCGATGCTTATAATGAGAGCCATTTAGACAAAAAAATAGAAGAAAATGACCCCACTAAATTATTACAATTATTGACCGAACGCTTAAACAATTGTGAAAAAGAGGATTGTTGGTTAGAGCAATTGAAAGATGCCACTCTAAAAAAGGAAATAGACGAATTGATATTTTCACCGGATAAACCGACCGAATGGTTAAAAAATAAGAATGAATGGTTATCCAATATCGATATTTTCGAAGTATTGTCGCAGTATGAAATGACGTATGATAATTTCGATTTTATTGGACCTACGCCAATTGATTTTGATACCAGATTGCCGGAGAAGGGAGAAAAATGTGTATGGGAAGAGCTTTGCACTATTTCATTAGAAAAAAAGTTGAAAGAGGGCAAAAATAAAATAGGTATTATATTTAATTTAGATAGACATGACCAAGGTGGTTCACATTGGGTCAGTTTGTTTGTGGATTTGAAAGACCGATTCATATTTTATTATGACAGCGCAGGTAGTGATATACCGAAAGAAATTGACGTATTACGCCGGAGAATGACAAATGAGATGAAAAAGAAATTCAAATTAAAATTTTATAAGAATTATCCAGTAGAACACCAACATGGTAATACGGAATGTGGAATGTATTCATTGTTTTTTATAATAACAATGTTGACGGGGGTAGTTGAAGAGAATACTAAATTATCTTTAGCCAAAAAAATCAAATTATTTAAAGCAGGAAAAATACCGGATGAATATGTCGAACAATATCGAAATGTATATTTTAATTAATATCTTATGATTATTTTGTCATAATATATTAGTATATGCTAACCAGGAGGAAAAATAGA
>JACCEB010418231.1_pt1 | contig 58427 bp, 37 predicted proteins | sample 7454761 | NCBI WGS metagenome assembly JACCEB01 (sample SAMN15323454, study PRJNA562643) | freshwater metagenome | isolation source: river surface water | place: USA:Blue River Watershed | collected 2017-08-18
AGCAGTTACAACGTATTGCAGATAAGGAATATCCTGTTGAGTATGTTGATTTATTCAGGAATGCTGAGGGTAAGGTAGAAGCAAAAGAATCAAGAAAGCTTCCAATCATGGAGTTTCCAATATCAAAAAAGACTGAAGATAAAGAAGCAGTTGTTTGTATTTGGGAAAGACCAATGAAGAATGCTGCTTGGGGTACCTACTATGGTTCTATTGACCCCGTTGGTGAGGGAAAGACAACAACCTCTGATTCATTGTGCTCTATTATAATCTACAAGAACTCCGTTGAGATATCAAAGATCGATCAGTCTGGTTCAATGTCAAACTATGTAGAGCCAGGAACTATTGTTGCTAGTTGGTGTGGACGTTTTGATGATATAAATAAAACACACGAACGATTAGAACTGCTTATCGAGTACTATAATGCCTGGACAATATGTGAAAATAACATCTCGCACTTTATTCAGCACATGATTAGTAAGAGGAAGCAGAAGTATCTTGTACCAAAAGACATGATATTATTCTTGAAAGATATTGGGGCAAATAAATCTGTATTCCAAGAGTATGGGTGGAAGAACACTGGTACCATCTTTAAGAGTCATATGCTATCTTACGGTGTTGAGTTTGTAAAAGAAGAGATTGATTCAGAGGTAAATGACAACGGAGATATTACTAGTGTAACATTTGGTGTTGAAAGAATACCAGATCCAATGATTCTAAAAGAGATGTTAGCTTACCAACCAGGGCTTAACGTCGATAGACTGGTAACTTTCTGTGCTCTAGTATCTTTTGTTAAGGTGCAAGAGTCAAACAGAGGTATGTCAAAACGTGTTGAAGTCGAGGACGATAAGTTGCAGAACTCGCAAAAAATGAGTAAATTAACTATGAGATCTCCTTTTAGACATATTGGAGGTGGCAACGCTAGTTCAACAACAATGCGTAAGCCGAGAAACCCATTCAGAAACATGAAATAAGTTTTATGGCTCAAAACCGATCGGAGCGTCACGCTGAAATAACGAAGACAATCCAAGAGCAAAAGGCTGAAAAGAAACGTCCAGTTAACTTTCAGCTACAGTTGAATGAGGAGCAGAAGCAAGCAAAAGAAGTAATACTAGCAAATGCAGTTACTGTATTATCAGGAGCAGCAGGAAGTGGTAAAACTTTATTAGCATGTCAGGCAGCTCTTGATATGTTGTTTAAGAAGCAGGTAAAGAAGATCGTGATAACACGACCAACCGTCTCAAAAGAAGAGATAGGCTTTTTACCTGGTGACTTAAAGGAAAAGATGGAGCCATGGATGCAACCTATCTATGCTAACTTGTATCAGTTATACAACAAAGATAAGATAGATTCTGTCCTTAAAGATCAGTTAGAGATTGTACCACTTGCTTTTATGAGAGGTCGTACATTCTTAGATACGTTTGTTATTGTTGACGAAGCTCAAAACTGTACAAACGAAAACATGAGTATGATCATATCCAGACTTGGTCTTAGATCAAAGATGGTTATATGTGGTGATACAGCACAGGTTGACTTAAAGTATAGAAACGAAAGTGGCTTTAAGTTCTTATTATCTGTTGCAAACAAGGTAAAAGATGTTGATTCGTTTTGCCTAAAGACAAACCATAGACATCCTGTGGTTGAAGCTATGTTATTAAAGTACGAAGAACTAGAGGAAACTATAAACAATGGAAAACCTAACAAGTCAGCAGCAAAAGCATAAAGATAAGATTGAGTTGTTATCAAGGCTTATTGACGAAAAAGTAATCAATCTAACAGAAGCGTTGCTTTTATTATCAAATACTGAGGAAATAGTGGAACAAAGTAAACCTTCAATACAATACCCACCAGGTGTTAGAAGTCCTTTTGCTCCACCAAGTACAAGTCCTTTTTATTATACAACTGCACCAAATACTAGTCCATATGTTTCTGTTAATGGTAATGGCATTGGATCAGTAACATATACTGATACTACAGGTGTAGTTTCTACTTTATCTCAACGTATTAATGGTGGAGATCTAAGTGGTAAAATGACAACAGACGAGATATTACAAGATTATCTACAGAAAGTAGATTCACAAGAATAAACAGTTCAAAGATGCAGATTATAAATGCCCTTGACGCCAAGGCGGGTAAGAAGACTGAAAATAACAAGATGGGTACGTTAACCCAGCCTATTCAGTTTATACCTGCAAAAGACAAAGACGATGAGTGGAGAGCTCATAACTTAGACTGGCTTGAGTTCCAGGGAATGAAACAACTACGCAGAAACTCGCGTAGATTGATGAAGAACTATAAGCTTGCAAAAGGTATTATTGACAAGACTGATTACATCGTTGAAGATGGTAATGAGATGTCTGATATCGTTGATATGTTAACTCAAGAGGATCAAACAGCTTTAGAGTTAAAGTTTTATCCTATCATCCCAAATGTTATAAACGTATTATGTGCAGAGTTTGCAAAGCGTGTTAACAAAATAACTTTCCGTGCTGTTGACGATATCTCTCATAACGAAATGTTAGAAGAGAAACGTGCAATGGTTGAGCGTGTCTTACTTCAACAAGCTGAAGAAAAGATTCGTATGGAGATGGCGAAGATGGGTGTTGATATGGAGTCAGAAGAAGCTCAGCAACAGTTGAGTAAAGAGAACTTAATGACTCTTCCTGGTATTGAAGACTTCTTTAGAAAGGATTATCGTTCAATGATTGAGCAATGGGCATCTCACCAGATGATGGTTGATGTTGAACGCTTTAAGATGCAAGAGCTTGAAGAACGTGCGTTTAGAGATAGCTTAATTACTGACCGTGAGTTCTGGCACTTCCAGATGAGAGAAGATGATTATGAAGTAGAGTTATGGAACCCATTACTTACTTTCTATCATAAATCTCCAGATGTTCGTTACGTATCACAAGGTAACTGGGTAGGTAAGATCGATTTAATGTCTGTATCAGATGTTATTGATAAGTTTGGTTGGATGATGACAGCAGAACAGATGGAGTCTCTTGAGACTTTATATCCTGTTCGTGCAGCTGGTTACGCTATCCAAGGACAACAAAACGATGGATCTTACTATGATGGTACTCGCTCTCATGAGTGGAACACACAAATGCCATCATTAGCATATCGTCAGTTTACATCAGTATATGATTCTCAGTTTGGTACAGGAGATATCGTTGAATGGATCTTAGCAGATTCAGAAGATACTGTTGACTTTGGTAAAACACATTTATTACGTGTATCAACAATCTATTGGAAATCACAACGTAAGCTTGGTCACTTGGTAAAGATTACTGAAGAAGGCGAGATGATTCAAGATATTGTTGATGAGTCTTACAAGATTACAGAGAAGCCTCTATACAATACATCAACTGTAAAGAACAAGACAAAAGAAAACTTGATCTTTGGTGAGCATATTGATTGGATCTGGATTAACGAAACATGGGGAGGTATAAAGATTGGACCTAATCGTCCTGCATTCTGGGGAATGAATAACCCAGGTGGTCTTAACCCTATCTACATGGGCTTGAATGGTGGTAAACCATCACGTCTTCCATTCCAATTCAAGGGTGACTCAACTCTTTATGGATGTAAGCTACCAGTTGAAGGTTCTGTATTTGGTGATAGAAACACAAGATCAACATCTCTTGTTGATATGATGAAGCCTTATCAGATTGGATACAACATTGTTAACAATCAGATAGCAGATATCTTAGTTGATGAACTAGGAACAGTAATTATGTTTGATCAGAATGCTCTACCTCGTCACTCAATGGGTGAAGATTGGGGTAAGAACAACCTTGAGAAAGCATATGTTGCAATGAAGAACTTCCAGATGTTACCGTTGGATACAACGATTACAAACACTGAGAATCCATTATCATTCCAACACTACCAAGTTCTTAACCTTGAGCAGACAAATCGTTTGATGTCTCGTATCCAGTTGGCTAATTACTTTAAGACACAAGCGTTTGAAACGATTGGTATCAATCCTCAGCGTATGGGTCAACAACTTAGCCAACAAACTGCAACAGGTGTTGAACAAGCGGTTAATGCATCTTATGCACAGACTGAGGTTTACTTTACACAGCATAGTGATTACTTAATGCCACGTGTTCATGAGATGAGAACTGACTTAGCTCAGTACTATCACTCAAAGAAACCATCTGTTAGATTACAATACATTACATCAACGGATGAGCGTGTTAACTTTCAGATGAACGGTACAGATTTATTGTTGCGTGAGTTGAATATCTTCTGTACAACAAAGACTAATCAGCGTCAGATAATGGATCAGTTAAAGCAGTTAGCTTTAAATAATAATACTACTGGGGCTTCGATATATGACCTAGGAAACATTATTAAGTCTGAATCGATAGCAGAGTTAACTGGAGTATTAAAAGAGGCTGAGAACAAGGTTACTCAAATGAAGCAGCAAGAGCAACAAGCTCAACAGCAAATGCAACAAGAGCAACTAGCTGCTGCTGAGAAGGCTAAACAGATGGAGATTCAAGCTCAAGCTGAACGTGATGATAAAATGGTTCAGAAAGACATCACAGTAGCTGAGATAAATGCTGCTGGTAGAGGATCTGGGTTTGATATCAATCAAAACATGCAGTCTGACTATCAAGATGCTTTAAAAGATATAAGAGCTCAAGATCAATACAACGAGCAGATGAGCTTTAAACGTGAGCAAGAAATAAACAAGACTCGCAAGAATCAAGATCAGTTATCTTTAGAGCGTGAAAAAATAGGCGTAGAGCGTGAAAAGATGGATACAGCATTACAAATAGCACGTGAAAACAAGAATAAGTATGATCAGCCAAAAAAGAAAGATTAACCATAGCGATATAATCCTAGGGTAAGATAAATACATAGTACACATCAGAAGTTTATCTGAGAATATTATGTATATTATTATTGTAGAGATACAGAAAATAAACCAACCAACATATGTCAACAAATAACGAACCAACTACTGGTACAGTAGACTTGGATATTGATAGCTGGTTATCAGCCCCAGGAGCAGATAGTATTATTACACCTGCTTCTAACGAGCCTGCAAAGCCATCAATGTTTAGTCAAGACAAAACAGATCTTTCTTTTATTGATAAGAAAGATGATGAACCATCAGATGAACCGACTGACGGTGATGGTAAAAAAGACGAACCTATAAAGGTTGATGATTTATTCAACGAACTTGGCGAAGAGCCAGCAGATAATGAAGATCAGAAACCAAACAAAGGTGGTCGACCTAAGACAGAAAAGTCTGGCTTAGTTGATTTCTTCAAGAAGCGTATTGAGTCAAAAGAGATGTTTGCGTTTGATGACTTTGATGAGTCAAAACAAACTCTTGATGATTACTTAGGTACGTTAGGTGAAAAAGACTATGAAGAGTTATGGCAAGCAAACATCGATAACTTAAAGAACGAAGTTGCTTCAAATACTCCTCAAGAGTTTTTTGAGTCTTTACCAGAAGAGTTACAAGTTGCAGCAAAGTATGTTGCTGACGGAGGACAAGATCTTAAAGGTTTATTCCAAGCCTTAGCTCAAGTAGAACAAGTTCGTGAACTTAATCCTACAGATGAGAATGATCAAGAGTCTATTGTTCGTTCATACTTACAAGCAACAAACTTCGGTGATGCAGAAGAAATAGAAGAGGAGTTGACGACATGGAAAGACTTAGGTGTGCTTGAAAAGAAAGCAAAACAGTTTAAACCTAAGTTGGATAGCATGCAAGCTGAAATCGTTCAGTCACAATTAGCTGAACAAGAAGCTCGTAATCGTCAACAAAAACAAGCGGCAGAAGCTTACATGGAGAATGTGTTTGAAGCTTTACGTCCAGCTGAGATCAATGGTCTTAAGTTAGACAAGAAAACACAAGCATCTTTGTATGCAGGTTTAGTACAACCAAACTATCCGTCAATATCAGGACGTCCAACGAATCAGTTAGGACACCTTTTAGAGAAGTATCAGTTTGTTGAGCCAAACTACCCGTTAGTTGCAGAAGCATTGTGGTTACTTTCAGATCCTGAAGCGTACCGTCAAAACATCGCAAAGAATGCAAAGAACCAAGCCGTTGAACAGACTGTACGTCAGTTAAAGACTGAACAGTCAAGAAAAGTTGGATCAAGCTATGCTGAAGAAGAAGATAAACGTCCTTCTGTAAGAAAAGCTCCTCGTCCAACAAACATATTCCAGCGTTAAACAAAACGATTATATTATAACCCTTTAACAAAAATAAAACATTATGGCAACTCCAGTTTTGAATAATGGTATATTTTTGCGTGATACGAGCTACGCAGCTTCATCTCACGTTGATTCATACCACTTATCAAACCTTCTTAAGAGCTCAGAGCCAATGGACTTAGGTCCAGTGGATTTGTGGGCAATGGCACAAAAGGTAGAAATGCCTTTGTATCAGATGTCTTCTTTCGGAGGTAAAAACGTTATCAACGTAGATAACTCTCGCGGTGAGTACAAGTGGCAAATCCCTGTAGCTCAAGATCTTCCTTACATTACTGAAGATATTGAATCAGGAAACGCTACTAAAGGTATCGATGGACAATCGTTCAAGATCAAATTGAACAAGCGTATCTTCGGTCACGGTGATATCATCACTTATGACAAGTACAATGGAGCTGAGATGTACGTAACAGCAGACGATATTATCCCTGCAGGTGACGGTTTCATCTATACAGTTCAGTTGGTAAACAACGACAACTTGAAGTTCTTAGACAACAAGTATGTTAAGCAAGGAACAAAGATCTTCCGTAAAGGTTCTGCACGTGGAGAGTACGGTGAGCGTTTCTCTGACTTAGGTCAAGTATCTGCTGGTTTCCGTGAGTTCTATAACTACGTTGGTGGTGCTGAAGCACACGTTCACTACTCTGTATCATCTCGTGCTGACTTGATGATGAAAGGTGGAATGAAAGCAGATGGTACTGTACCAGTTGTTGAGTTATGGCGTTCATTCGATAAGTCTATCGATCCTTCTGTTACTGACTTACAAGGTTTAGCTAACAAAATGGGTAAGGACTATGTTAAGAAAGCATACGAATCAGGTCAATTGACTCGTACATTCTTAACAACTTTAGAAGCTGCTCACTTATCTAAAATCTCTACTGACATTGAGTCTTACTTAATGTGGGGACAAGGTGGTCGCGTTAAGCAAGATGGTCCAGATGATATTCGTTTATCAGTTGGTCTTTGGAAGCAGTTAGATAACTCTTACAAGCGTATCTACAACAAAGGTTCATTCAACTTAGACTTGTTCAAATCTGAGATCTTCAACTTCTTCAATGGTAAGGTTGAGTTCCAGGGACCAGATCCTCGTCGTGAATTAGTAGTTCAAACAGGTATGGGTGGTATGAAGTTAATCAACGAAGCTATTAAGAAAGAGGCGATCAACTCTGGCTTAGTAATCAATGCTTCTGAGGTTGGTGCTATCACTGGTAAAGGAATGGACTTAAACTTCGGTTTTGCGTATACACAATACGTTATTCCATTCTTAGCTAACGTTAAGTTCGTATTGAACCCTGCGTTTGATAACGTACACACAAACGATATTGAGAACCCTATCATCGATGGTTTCCCATTATCTTCTTACAACTTCGTTATCTTTGATATCACTGATAATACTAACGATAACATCTACTTATTGAAGTTATCTTGGGATAATCAATTGAAGTGGTTCTACCAAAACGGTACAATGGATTACATGGGTCGTTCTCAAGGCTTCCAGTCTTCTGGACAGTTCAACGGATACCGTGTGTTCATGTCACAAACAATGCCAGCAATCTGGGTTAAAGACCCAACTAAGGTATTGAAGATTGTGATGCGTAACCCTGTTACTGGCGGATCATTCTAATAGTACTAGTAGACCTGGAGATGAAATACTCTCCAGGTTTTACTATAGACATCAAAAGTGTCACCCCTCAACCTGTTGTACGCAAACCGTACTGATCATGCGGAGAGCTTGCAACTCTCAACAGGTTCTACAAACCAAACCAACACAATGAAAGCTAGACTAGGACAGTTAGTAAAGGTGAAGAATAGCAAGAAGCAACACTTCCCTAACGTTAATGATGCTTATTATGCTGTATGGGTAAAAGACGAAGATGGCCACGGTCATAAGTGTTTGCTCTTTACTGAAACAGATTTAGCAAAAGCGGAGTTGAGAGCTAGTAAGAATCCAGAGGATCTTACAGAACGAAGCTTAAACTCTTTGATATTCGATTAAGAAATACGATATTTACTAGAAGTCTAGTAAGTCTTATTATAAACCAAACCAAACCAAACATGAGTTCAGTAACTATTGTGGAACGTTATCCACAAAATAAGCGATCAACGATTGCTATTAGACCATACTTTGATCCTAGTGTTGATAACATGGGTCTTCAAAAATACGGTTTAACTTTGTTTGAAGGAGCTTTCCACGAAGAGTCGATTGCATGCCTTGAGATTAACGGAATCAAACGGTATAAGACTGGTTTGAACGAATACGCTCCAGAGATAAAGGACTTAAATCCTGAAGAAGCAGAAGCAAAGATCAAGCAGATTCGTCAAGTTGTTTCACAGTTAGAGAAAGAGTTAGCTGCAAACATCATTGATCCTACAGATCCTGACTTCTGGAATAAAGTTATCTTGTTAAAACCTAACAATGATGAGTTCTGGGATAAGATTAAGATTAGATGTGGAAACGAACCACTCTTCTTAGAGCCTGATAAAGATCCTTACGATTTGATTCGTATGTATGCTATTGAAGCAGGTGGATTTAGTATTGTTGCAAAGTCACTTGATGATGCAAAAACAACACCAGTTCCTCCAAAGTTCTACTTAGATAAGTTAGAAGAGACTGCTTCGACAAACACAGAGGTTAAGAAGTTACGTAACAAAGCGTTATCTGAACTTGATAAGTTATTTAATAAGAATACAAACAAGTTGTTCTACGTTGCAAAAGTGCTTGACGTAAACTCTGCTCAGTACCGCAAATCTACTCCTACAGACATTATCTATGACAACATGGATAAATACATCAACGGAGAGTATGTTGATAAGAATAAGCGTAAAACAGCAGAACGCTTCATTGAAGTATCTGCTCTTGACATGGAGTCATTGAAGTTACGTGCAATCGTTAAAGATTCAACATACTACAAGATGATTGCAACAAAAGCTGATGGTTTTATCTATCATATGTCAACATCGACAATGTTAGGACGTACTCCATCTGATTGTGTTGAGTTCTTAAAGAATCCTTTGAATGAAGAGATCTTAAGAGACTTGACAGAACGTGTTGAGAAATACTGGCAACAGTAAAAAATAACAGTACCTAGGTTGCTTCCCGTAAGATCAGCTCCTAGGTCTTTTTAAAGATTATGGATAACAAACTTATACAGCTTAAGATTAAGCAACGTCTGAACAAGTTAGCTAGTTTTGATTATGACAACATCGAAAGTTGGCAGATTCAAGAAGCTTTTAATAAAGCACAGCTAGAATGGACAAGACGAGTTATTCATGGTCTAACACCAAGAGCGTTGATGCCTGAGCAGTCATCTAATATTGTTGATGACTTACAGATATTATTAGAGGAGGTTAATCTTAGTGGTATTGAGAGAGATCTATACTTTGAGACATCTGATATTCCAGTTGATTACATGCACTTTACTCGTATTAGCACAAGAGCTATTACATCATGTTGCCCAAGTAGAATCATGTCAGTATATTTAGCTGAAGAAGCTAATGCTGATGAGTTATTATCAGATAACTTTAAGTCTCCATCATTTGATTGGGGAGAGACTTTCTGTACCATCATGAGTAACAAGATTAAGATCTATACAAACGGTGAGTTTAATATTGAAGCCCCAAAGCTTACTTACTATAGAAAACCAAGAGCTATTAAGTTTAAAGGATCTATAGATATTGAGACTAATACTGTTATTCAGTATGATGTGACATGTGAGTTTAAAGATGATGTTGCTGAGATCTTGTGTGATGAGGCTGCTGCAATCTTAGCTGGTGATATAGAGTCAATGAATCAATACCAAAGAGAGGTTCAAAACGCAGGTAGAAACAGTTAATAAAATATTATGCAGAAATTACAACGCCCTGCTAGTTATAGTGGAGGATCTTTAGAAGCAAAGACAGCTGCTTGTGTTAGTGAGTTAATGAATGCAGCAACTAGCTTCCATAAACTACACCTAAAGGTAAAAGACTTAGGTTCATTCTCATCTCATAAAGCTCTTAATGAGTTATATGATGCTTTACCAGGACATGCTGATGCACTAGCTGAAGGATTCCAAGGAGCTGCAGAGAAGTTGTTAACGTATGAAGATAATGCACCACGTCCTTTGAATAGTGTGCAAGAAGCGTTATCTTATATTAGAGATGTATACCAGATGGTTACATCTTTACAAGGTATGATGCCTTACAGTGAAATAGTAAACGACTTAGATATGATTAAGTCAACCCTTAACAGTATCAAGTATAAGTTACTGTTCTTAAAATAGTTTTTATTTATCTATAACCCATAAACACAATTAACTATGTATTTTCCTAATGCATTCAAAAAAGCGTTCTTGGTAGGTTCTAATGGTATCGCAAACGGTGCGGTTTCTTTAGCGTCAACAGGAACTACTGCGGCTTTAACTGCAGGTAAGTTAGGCGTATTTAATGCATCTTCTTATGCTGCATTAACTGCTGCTGGTACAGCTCCATTTATCATCGCTCAAGGATCTTATTTTACAGCTGATAAGATTGGTCCAGTTCACGGTGGATACCAAGAGTCTGTTAAGTCAAAGACTATCAACCCAAAGTACATCTCTCGTGTATTTAAAGTTGCTTCTAAGACTGCTCAAAATCAAGTAGTTGAAGTATCGATCTCTAATGTATTAGAAGATGCTACTTACCGCTTACGTGTTGATTTGAAAGGTTCTCCTGCATTACGTTTCTTATCTCACAACATCTACAAGACTTTAGATGCTTTTACAGGATGTGCTGCTGGTTCTACTCCAGCTGTAATCGATCCAACTAAAGTTGCTATCGCTTGGGCTAAACAAGTAAACGAGTCTCCTTACTTAGGTAAGTTTATCTCTGTTGCTGTTAAAGATACTACTGGTGCTACTGTTGCTCCTTCAGCTTATGATTCATTTGCTGGTGTTGCTGCTACATCTTCTGATGTTGCTAAGTTAGTTATCACTGTTGCTTATGTTGATACTAAGTTTGGTGATGCTACTTTCACTCCAACTGATAACTACGATCTTGCTCCATTGCAAATCTACACTTCATTTGTTGATGATTCAGGTGAGCCATGTGCAGTAAACGGAATTACTTCTGCTGAAACACAAGCTGCTCGTCAAGCATCAGGTGTTGGTGAGACTGTATTGCGTGAGATGATCTTAGACGGTCGTTACCGTCAAGAAGCTTATCCAGATGGTGGACATGTTGATTCATTACGTATGCGTGAGATCGAAGCTAACCCAGGTTTAGCTACTATCAACCGTAACGGATTGTACGATCAAGTAATGGTATTACACAACGTACCTCGTTTCAACAACCCATCTAGCACATTTGACAACGATCAGTATTTAGTTGTTATCAACGTTCCTGCTGGAACTACTACAACTGCTTTAACTGATTTCATTGTTAACTCTGCTGTTGCAGCTGGTCAAGCGATCGCGTTAGAGACTATCTAATCAGATAGAAATAAAGAAGACGAGGGTAGGTACTTTGCGGTGCCTGCCCTTTCTTTTTTGTGTTTGTGCTTGATTTTTAGTATATTATTATTGAGTACAACTACGATCATCTTATTCAAAACAATAGAAGTTTATGGCTATCAAACATCAGTTAAGCCTTGAGACTCCTGATACAAATAACTGCAAAGTATTAAGGATCTTTGACACCAGTACGTATGGTGAAGGTTTAGACAAAGAGTGTGGCACACTACAGATTACATCTCCAGGATTTAACTTACCGGTTAACATTGAGGTGTTACCTTACTATAACATCGTTCTTAATGCATGTTCATTAGGTTTACAAAAGACTGGATGTGGGGATAGCTTGCAGTGCATTCCTGACGGTATCTATGTGATTCGTTACTCAGTTGCTCCAAACGATAAAGTATATTCTGAATATAATCATCTTCGTGTTACTCAAACATTAAACAAGTATTATAACGAGCTTTGCAAGCTTGAGATCAATGGTTCTGAACCTGATGCTGACGTAAAAGAAAAGTTTGGTCAGTTACAGACGATAAAGAACTACATTGATGCTGCAAAAGTAAAGGTTGAGTATTGCCATCAAGCAGATGAAGGGATGGAGTTATTGATCTATGCACAGAAAAAGCTTAATGCATACTCAGAAACATACGGTCAGTACTGCTAATATTAACTAAACCAACAATATTATGTCACAAAACCAAACTACCTGCCCTAACTGTGGTACCGTAATTACATGTGGTTGTCAGCAAAGAACAGCTTCTAATGGAGCACAAGCTTGCACAAACTGTATTGGTACTTACGAACAACAGTTACACTTGATCAGAAATACTCAGGCAAACAAAAACTAAGATGAAGAACTTACTGCCAAAAAAAGTTGAGATATACAAGAACTATGCAACTAGCGTATTTAGCAAGTTTCGTAGATCTCGTTATGGATTAGGTAAAGCTATTCCTGATGATTATATCTTGATGGCAGAGATCAAGAAAGCTATTGTTGATTGGCAAGCAAATGATGATGCTGGTGCATTAAGTGAGGAGAATATCCAGTATAAGACTTGGTTACCAACTGGTATGTATGACTCTGAGTTATTATTTGATAACGAAGCTTTAGGATATCAATATAGTAACCCTCGTAGTCCAGATAATCTTGGTGTATTCTATGAGTATAGTAATGGACAACAGAACATTATTCAGGTTAATGCAAACGGTGCAGTAACTAGAATAAACTTGAATCCATGCATTACAATCAATAACAATACATCTTTCTTGTTTACACAAGAGACGCCGTCAACTCAGTGGGTTATTCAGCATAATATGGGTATTACACCAAACGTATTTGCAGAAGATCTTAACGGTAATGATATCCAAGGTATTATTGAAATCGTTGACAGTAACAACTTACGTATTAACTTTAATACTCCAGTAGCTGGTAAAGCTTACTTATCATAATGGGTGCTTCAGTATATTATTACGACATTGATCTTAACAAGAATCAGTTACTTAATGCTAGGTTACATCCTGTAACAACAGCAGAAAGAACTACTCTTGGTAATGGTTATAACTCTAATGATAAAGGTATTGTAGTTTACGATACAACAGTAGCAAGTTTTTATGGTTGGGATGGTAATGCTTGGCAACGAATAGGTCTTACAGATGCAGAGTTATCAATGCTTGCACAAGCTTATAACTCAACTATTGCAAGTGTTAGTCTTAGTTCTAATAATGAGAACTTACTTCTAACTATAACAAAAAGAGACAATACTGCGGTATCTAGTTCTATAAAGTTTAAGCACATACATGTTCAAGCTGTTGCAGCAACAGAATGGAATATTATCCATGACTTAAACTGTTATCCTTCTGTTACAGTTGTTGACGCAACAAAGACAGAAGTCATTGGAGATGTTTCATATACTGACTTAAACTCATTAACAATAAGATTTACAGCTGCCTTTAGTGGTGAAGCTTACCTTAACTAATATTAATCATGGCAAAGAAGTTTTTAACCAATCTGGATCTTGTAAAAAATCAGATACTAAACGTTGCGGTACACAATAATGCTGGTCCAATAGCAAATCCTGTTGTTGGTCAGATCTATTTTGATACAACTCCAAGTGTTCTTAGAATGTTCTTCTGGGATGGTACTACTTGGGTTGATATGTCAGGTGACATTCAAGACGTTTTAGGCGGTGCTGGTTTAACTGCAACGACTTCAGCTAATGGAGATGTCATTACGCTTGATATCAACGTTGACAACGCAACTATCGAGATCGATAACGATGCTCTTCGTGTTAAAGACCTTGGTATCACAACAGGTAAATTAGCTAATAGTGCAGTAACAACAGTTAAGATTAACGGTAATGCTGTTACACTCGATAAGATTGCTCAGATAGCAAATCTACGTGTTCTAGGTAACATGTCAGGTGCTACGGGTAATGTAGAAGAAGTAACAGTTGTTGATGATTTAGATAATGCAACTAGCACATCGCTTGCAACTTCTGCTGCAATTAAAAGCTATATTGATAGCACCATTGGAGGACTAGGAAACTTAGAAGGTGGTTGGGATGCTTCATCAGGATCTTTTCCTGTTGGTTCCGCTCCAGTTGCTGGTACAAAAGCTGGTGACTACTGGTATGTAACTACTGCTGGTACAACAGGAGGAGTTGCTTTTAATATTGGTGATGTTATTATTGCTAAAACTAATTCTGCTTCAACATCATCTGCAGCAGATTGGATCCAGTTAGAGGTTAACCGTGATCAAGCGACTGAATCAGCTTTAGGTTTAGCTGAGATTGCGACACAAGCTGAAACAGATGCTGGTACAGATGATCAACGTATTGTTACTCCTTTAAAGCTAAAGACTTTATTAGATAACCGTACAGGAGGATATGCAGCAAACGTTGGAGATACAACAAGCACTTCATTTGCTTTGACTCATGGATTGGGTACAAGAGACGTTATTGTTGCAATATATGATAATGCTACATACGAAGAAGTTATTACTGATGTTGTATTAACATCAACAAGTGTTGTTACTGTAAACTTTGCAGTTGCTCCAGCTTCTAATGCGTATCGTGTAGTTATCAAGAAATAATATACTTAATGAGATTTTTGTCTGACATACTAGCTAAAGCTGGTCTGATTGTTGATGGTGCTGCTGTATTCAACAGTAGTGCAACAGGTCAGACTCCAGCATCAAATGATAACTCTACTAACTTTGCAACAACTGCATGGGTAAGATCATTTGTGCAACCATACACATTACCTATTGCTTCTTCTACCGTTCTTGGTGGTATAAAAGTAGGTACAGGTTTAGCTATCGATGCACTTACTGGTGTTCTATCAGTATCAGGCGGATCAGTATCTTTAAAGTCGACTCAGACATTTACTGCAACAGAGGGTCAAAGTATATTCACTATTGCAAACGGATATACTCCAGGGCTTATCGATGTCTTTCTTAATGGTGTATATCTATCACCAGGACAAACAACTGCAACAAACGGAAGTACTGTTACGTTAGCTGATCCAGCAATAGCTGGTGATATTATTGATGTTATTATTACATCTCCTATTGGCGAAGGTTCTGTTGCTACTACTGATAGTCTTCCAGAAGGTACAGTTAATCTTTATTATACTCCAGCAAGAGTTCGCACTGCAATCTCTTTAACAACAACTGGAGTATCTGGTGCAGCAACGTATGATAATCTTACAGGCGTATTTAATATTCCCAACTATCAAGGTCTTGTTCCTGCAAATGGTTTAGCTGGTCAGATTCTTGCAAAAGCAAGTGCAACTAGTTATGATACAACTTGGATAGATAACTATACTAGTCAGGTACAGCATTATGTAAAACTTAGTGTTGCAATGACTGCTGGTACAGCTGTTTATGTATCTGGTTCTACAGGTGGGTCTGGTACAAACATGATTGTATCAAAAGCATCTAATGCTTCAGAAGGTACATCATCAAAGACACTTGGTCTTCTAAAGACTGGTGGTGCAGCAAATGACGAAGTATTCGTTGTAACAGAAGGTTTACTTGCTGGTTTAGATACATCAACTGCTAATGCTGGGGATCCAGTATGGTTAGGTATAAACGGCAATCTTATCTTTGGTTTAGCTAATAAACCAACAGCTCCTGCTCACTTAGTATTTATTGGTGTTGTTACACGTGTACAATCCAACAATGGTGAGATCTTTGTCAAAGTACAAAACGGTTTTGAGTTAGATGAACTACACGATCTTTCTGTAAAGAATGCATCGGATGGTGACATGATTAAGTATGTCGCATCAACTGGTTTATGGACTAAGATTGCTGCATCAACAACAAATATTGTTGAAGGCACAAACCTTTACTATACAGATGCTCGTGTTAGCGCATATTTAATAGCGAACTCTTATGCTACACAAGGATATGTAAACACTGCAATATCAAACTTAGTAGCTTCTGCTCCAACAACACTTGATACTCTTAATGAACTTGCAACTGCATTAGGTAACGACCCTAACTTTGCAACAACAATAGCAACTAGTATTGGAACAAAAGTACCACAGACTAGAACTATTACAATCAATGGTACAGCCTATGATCTTTCAGCAGATAGATCTTGGTCCATTGCTGCGGGTGTAACGAGTTTTAATACACGAACTGGTGCAATCACCTTAACGTCAGGAGATGTCACAGGAGCGTTAGGATATACCCCTTATAACAGTACGAATCCTAACGGGTACATAACTTCATCAGCTTTATCTTCTTATTTACCTTTAACAGGAGGTAGTTTATCAGGTCCATTGACTATTACTGGTAATGGTTCTTATTTAGGAGACTGGGGATATAACACATTAGTACTACAAGATACTAGTGGGTATGCAGGCATTGCTTATAAATATGGTAATAACGTATGGTTACAACGTAGAAATACAGCTGGTGAGTTAGATTGGGCTTATTCTAATGATGCTTCTTCTCAAGGTGTAGGTACTTATACTCAAAAAATGAAGTTGTCTTCAACTGAATGGTGGGTAAGTACATATCCTGGTTATAAAATGCGTATTACAGGAGGAGATGTAATTGATGCTCTTAATGGTACAAGTGCAACACCTTTATATCTTCAGTATCAAGCAAATACAGGCGGTAATGTTAATATAGCAGCTAGTAAGTTTATTTTTGATAATGCAAACAATAGACTTAACTTTTCTAAAACATCAGGTACTATTATAAGTCATGGTAGTATGACTGATGCTATTGGATATAATGCTAGTTATGGTACCTATATAGGTTCACCTGTTGGTGGTACTTATTATCTTTATGCCAATGGTACATTATACGATAACGGAACAGTAAGAACACTATTACATAACGGTAATGGTATAGCATTTAATGGTACGTCAACTCGATTTACTGGTGATGTAAACACATTAGGGTTATCTAGTACAACAGGTGTATATAATTTAGGTGTAGCTTCAAATGCCCCATCAACATATGGTACATTAATGGGTTTCTGGAATAGTGATATATCAACACAATTATATCTTAGCTATAATGGTGATGCTTATTGGAGACCTTCTATTAGCACAAGTTTTTCTGGAGCAGCTTGGAGAACATTTATTGATAGTAATAACTATACAACTTATGTTCCTAGTAAAACAGGTGCTGGTGCAAGTGGCACTTGGGGAATTAATATATCTGGTTCTGCATCACAGTTTGCAGGTTATAGTATAAACAACTATGAAGGAGACTTTGGTCAAACACTAGATTTATCAGGATTAGACTCAAATACTTATTATCCTGTTACTATTGGTGTTCCAACAAATAGATTAGTTAAGTTATCTATTAGAGTAGCTCTTAACTCAAATGTACCATCTTGGGCAACACATGGTGCTGGATTTTCAGTTAAGTTTAGTTGGACAGTTAATGGTCATGGCTGGGGAACAACGGCTGTGGTGCGATGGATAGATTCTTGGACTGCTGGTTTTTATTCTGGGATGAATCCAATCGGTGGTATTAGCCAAATGGGTAACTCAACCCAAGAAGTAATTTGGTTAAGAGGTGGAGGGGTTTACTATGCATATAATAGTGAACCATTAGGATGGACAATTAGAACATCTAGTTATTCAATATATGGTCAAACTGTTGCTCCAAGTACAACTGCAGTAAATAATCCATGGTATCAAAGTGAAGGACCTCACTCTTTTGGAGCAGTATTATCAAATGGAGATTTAGAATCATTACAAGGAGGTATAAAAACAAACGGTGGTAATGGTTACCATGTTTCATTTAAGCCTACAACAGGTGCTACTTTTAACATTGGTACTAGTACAGGTAATCTTGGTATAACTGGTCCATTTATTAATGCTACATATAATGGTACTTCTGACACTTCATCTGTACCTTTATATTTTAACTCGCACTCATTCCACGTATTTTGTAATTATGATCAAAAGATGCGTATTGAGCCTGTATATGGTGATATGCACTTGCGTGGTTATATTTACCAAGGTAATACAAACTGGTCTGATCTTCGCATGAAGCAAAACTTACAGAAGATTACAGATCCATTAACTAAGATTAGTGCTATAAACGGTTATACTTTTGAGTGGAGAGAATGGACTGGATACAGAAATACTCCTGAGATTATGGAGCGTATTAATGATGCTGGTTTAATTGCTCAAGAAGTTGAAGCAGTACTTCCTGCTATTGTTGAAACAGATGTTAATAGAGACCAGAAGTCAATGAACTATAATGGTGTTATAGCATTACACACAGAAGGCATAAAAGAGTTAATTAAACAGAATCAAGAGCTACTTGCTCGTGTAATAGAACTAGAATCAAGATTATAATGATAACATATACTTGGGAGATATTAGCAAAACCAACAGCACCAAAGGTAAAAGATTACCAGGATGTTGTTGTTGCTCTTGTATGGAAACTTACTGCTCACTTAGAAGGTAAAACAGCTGAGTCATTAAACACCTCTTTTTTTCACTCACCATCTAATAACTTTATCCCATATAAAGATTTAACAGATGAGGTTTTAATATCTTGGATTGAGAGTAAAGAAGATATGAGTAGTATCTATGCAGAGTTAGAATCAAGATTAAATAAATAGTAATAGGTTATGAACAAACAAAGGAAGACCTCCCATATACTTAACGTATTTCAATATGATCATACTACTGGAGCAGTAACGCTTCCAGCTGGTTTATCATTGCCTACACCAGATAGTACTGACAACTCAACAAAAGTTGCCACTACTGCTTGGATACGTGCGTATGTAGGATCTTTATCTTACGCTACAGCTTCATCTGTTGAAACTGCAATAGCAGACCTTGTTGCATCAGCACCTACTACTCTTAATACATTAAACGAGTTAGCAACAGCTTTGGGTAATGATCCAAACTTTGCTACTACTATTACTACATCAATAGGGACTAAAGTACCTCAGTCAAGAACAATAACTATCAACGGCACAGCTTATGATTTAAGTGCTGATAGAGCTTGGACTATTGCATCAGGTGTTACATCGTTTAATACTAGAACTGGAGCTATTACATTAACTTCAGGTGATGTAACAGGTGCATTAGGTTTTACTCCTTACAATGCAACAAATCCTTCAGGATATATTACTGGTATTACAAGTGCAATGGTTACTGGCGCACTTGGTTACACTCCATATAATTCATCAAATCCAAGTGGCTATATAACAGGTATTACATCTGGTATGGTTACTGGTGCTTTAGGTTATACTCCTTATAACTCTAGTAATCCTTCTGGTTATATTACATCATCTGCTTTAACTTCTTACGCGCTTCCTTTGTCAGGAGGAACAATGACTGGCTCTATTGTAAACAACACAGATGGAGCAGTTATACTTGAATCTAATGCATCGGAAAATAATAACTGGCTATGGAAAGAAAACGCAAAACAATGGGGGTTATTTTGGTTTAATAGAGGAAGTCAATCTGGTCAAACTATTGGAAGTTATACTACTATTGGTGCAGAATTAATGTTTATGGGTGGCAGCTCTGGTATAGCTATGCCATCTGGTTGGACAGGATATATTGCTGGCAGCAATATTGCTGCAATGATATCTAACTATAATGGGTATATATATTCTGCCTCTACAGTTTATGCCGCAGGCGATATGCGGGCTCCAATATTTTATGATATAAATGACACTGGTTATTATGGAAACTTTGCAAGCACATCTCGTGTAAATGGAATCTATGCAGATTATATAGGTATAGGTCAAGATATTAATACTAGTTATAGATTAATTACTAACGGTTCTATTTATCTTAATTCAAATGGTAACGGTTGGGCTGAGGGAGTATTTAAGCAAAGAAGAAGCGGCAGTACGTTTTATGATGTAATTGATTCTGGTAATATTGGCTCGCAGTCGGTGAATTATGCCTCAAACGCTGGCTTATTAAATGCGTTAAGTAGTTATGTATGGAATAATTCATCTGCTGCATCAACTTACCATCAAGGTATTTCTGCATCATTTGTACGTTCAGAAGTAGACGGCTTCCCAAGTTATGGCTCTGTAATGACGGTTCGTACGTATTCTGGTGCAATGGGCTCATTACAATTGTACACTCCATATTCCCCAACTTATGGAGGTTATAGACTTGGGTATCGTTCGAGTAACTACGACACAGGTGCTTGGGATGGATGGAAGTATTTATTAAATACTGTAAATGACCCATACGCATATAATATGAATCAGTATGTGCGTACAACGGATGATGTTACACACCAAAATTTGTATGTAAATAGTTGGTTTAGAAATAATGCAGTAAATGCAGGTCTATATAATCAGGCAGTTGATACTCATTTTTACTCATCATCTACTGGAGAATGGAACTTTGCTACATCTAATGGTTCGTGGACACAGATTAATTTAAGACCTGGTGGTCACGGTAGTGTCACTAGAGGAGCTTTTTATGCAGATACTGGTAATAATGTAGGAATACTAAATAATACAGGGTCCTGGGGTATTAGGTTAGATAGTAATAGGCATTCATATATGTACGGTAACCTTACAGTAGGCTTAACTACAGGCGCATCATCAATATATATGTCAGATAGTGATGAAGGCACTAGAGAGATTCACTGTAACTCTAATAGAATTGGATTCTTAACTCAGGCTGGTTCTTGGGGGTCATGGTGTGATGATTCAGGTAACTGGTATGCTCCAGTATTTTATGATTCTAATAATGGCGGATACTATTTAGACCCTGATAGTACATCTAATTTATTGAATATTCAGATGCCTTACCGTGGAAACGGAACGCCTAATATTTTAGTAAATAATGGAGGTTCAGAAAACTGGGGAGCTATACATATTGGAGGAGGTAGTGGTAATTTAAGAATAGGTAAAAGTGATGCAGGAAGAAGCTGGTCTGGTAGAGTAAGTTTAGCAATGCACGTAGGAGCTTCTGAATCATTTAGAGTACACTCTGATGGTTGGGACTCATTATTTGAAGTATGGGGATCTAGTGGTTATGCTAGATTAAAAGGTAGTTTAGAAGTAGGTAGTGATGTTTATCTTGGTACTAGAGGAACATGGTTATCTTCTTGGTTAAATCAAAATGTAACTACTGGGGCTAGTCCAAGTTTTAGTGAGGTAACAGCAGGTTATCATAGATCTTACTATTTAACTGGTAGATATGACGTTTCAGTTGATCATACTTATGGTATTTATTTCCAAAATTATGTTGATTATAGTTATGCCATATTTAGAGAGAGTGGAGGCTGGAGTCATCCTTACCCAGATTTAAGAATTGCTTTCCATACAGGTATTAAGATTGGAGCTTACTACGGATATAATGGAACTAGATTCTATAACAATAGTGACATGGCTACTATCACTGCTTCTGTAAACGACGGTGATAACAACTTTAGGGGATACTATGACATTATTGCATACGCATCTGATAGACGTCTTAAACATAAAGTACAACCAATTGAGAATGCTTTAGATAAAGTTAACTCTTTGACAGGTATGACCTACCAATGGAATGAAGTAGGTAGTCAGCATGGATGGGAACCTGATACGGAAGTAAGAGAGGCAGGTGTATTTGCACAAGACGTACAAGCGGTGCTTCCTGAAGCAGTTAAGTTAGCTCCTTTTGACCAAGGTCATGATAAAGATGGGAAGAACTACAGTAAGTCAGGGCAGAACTTCTTAACTGTAAAGTATGAAAAGATTGTCCCTCTACTTATTGAAGCTATAAAAGAGCAGCAAGTTCAAGTGGAAACTCAACAGTCAGAGATAGCAGAACTAAAAGATTTGGTTAAACAATTATTAGCTAAATAATATGGCATTACAATCATCAGGTCCTATTAGTATATCTGAAATAAGATACGAACAAGTAGTTAACGGTGGATTTGGGTCTACTTATAGTCTCAGAGAGCTTAGTTCCAATGCTGGATTTAATACCCCAGACTCAATGAGCGAATTTTATAATTATAGCGCATCGCCACCTGCACCAACTTGTTATTATTACGTATGTACTACACCAGATTATTATTATTACTTTCCTTGTGGAGGATTTTTTAGCTATAGCTACTTTGAATACAATCAAGGTGTTTGTTTACCTGATCCTAGAAGTGGTTTTTATAATACAGGAAACATCTGCTTATCATAAAACATAAATACATGATATCTTATTACACATTTAACGGATCTTATTATAAGCTAGATGAAGAAAAAACTTTTTTTCAACATCTAAAAAACTCTACAAATGAGTTTGTTATTGTACATGGGCAAATAGCTCCTGTTATTGAAGCAATGCATTTAGCTAAAGTTAGAGAAGGATGGCAAGAGATTACAGCAGAAGAATATGATGTTATTAAAGCTAGTATTATACAACATATATCTTCTAATTAATAAAAGATTAATACATTTACATAAACAAAACATATTATGGCATTAAAGATTACTACCCAGATTGGGACAGACAAAGGTATTACAGCAGAAGCGTATGTACGTATTGCTAACTATCAGTTAAACAAGTATGGTTCAGCATCATTCCACATTGAGATCTTTCAATCAGAAGCAGATGCAACTCCATCAACACCAAACATGCCTACATTGGCTGGATCACAAGCTCGTAACCAACAGATTGGTGATACAATCTACGTTCAACTTACTAAGCAAGAAGAGCGTACAATGAGCTATCCAACAGTAGGTTTAGATGCTGATGGTAATCAACTACCTGACCGTGTTGAAACTATTACAGTTTCAGTACCAGATTTATCTTCTGCAGAAGGTGTTGATATCTTTGCATTTGGATACTCACACTTAAAAGCTAAGTTAGTTGGTTTATTTGGAGCAGAGAACGTAGTTGACTGCTAATAAATAAGTATCTTATAGTATACCCTAGTTGATAATGAATAAGCCGTTAAACCTAAAAGACTTTATAAAGAAAGATTGCAATGGTGATGTAGTATTACCAGGTAACCTTACTGTTACAAAGTTTATAAAAGCCCATACTCCATCTGTACTTGATGACTCAAATACTGTTCCTACAACAGCTTGGGTTAGAGATGTATTGTCAACATACAATGTTGGTACAGGAAGTAAGTGGTATACAGGTACAACGGCTCCGCTAGACTCATTTGGTTTGAACAACGACATGTACCTTATTACTACGTCAGGTACTTTCTACAGAAAAGAAAGTGACTCATGGGTAGTAAAGGGTACAATTGTCGGTGGTCAAGGTCCCGCAGGTAATACTGGTCCAGCTGGTCCGCAAGGATTAAAGGGAGATACAGGTTTAACTGGTCCACAAGGTCCTATTGGATTAACAGGTCCTGCTGGTCCAAAAGGTGATACTGGTGCAGCTAGTACAGTTCCAGGCCCCGTTGGTCCTCAAGGTCCACAAGGACTTAAAGGAGACAAAGGAGACCGTGGTAATACAGGTGCAACTGGTGCTACTGGTCCTCAAGGATTACAAGGTATTCCAGGATGTTCTGGTGCAGAAGGTGCTATAGGACCACAAGGTCCTGTCGGGCCTGTTGGACCACAAGGAGCTACAGGTTTACAAGGACCAAAAGGAGACAAGGGTGATAAGGGAGAAACAGGTATACAAGGACCTGCGGGTCCAAGAGGTCCTCAAGGAGATAAAGGTAATGATGGTGCACAAGGTGTCCAAGGTATACCTGGTCCAATTGGTCCAGCTGGTACAGGATTAACTTTACTAGGTACTGTTGCAGACGTTGCTTCTTTACCTGCATCTGGTAACACACAAGGTGATGCATACATTGTTACAAGCCCTAATGGTGACTTATATGTATGGAGTGCATCTGCTGGTGCATGGGAAAACGTTGGTAACATTGTTGGTCCGCAAGGACCGCAAGGTATTCAAGGTGTTAAGGGAGATAAAGGAGATCAAGGTATTGCAGGTGTTAAAGGTGATACTGGAGCAAAAGGTGATAAAGGTGACACGGGTAATAATGGTGCTGCTGCAACTATTGCTCTTGGTACTGTAACAACTGGGGATGCTGGTACAGATGCTGCTATTACAAACTCTGGCACAACGGCTGCAGCTATATTTAACTTTACTATTCCAAAAGGAGCTAAAGGTGATACAGGAACAGCTGCTACTATTAGTTTAGGAACTGTTACCACAGGTGCCGCTGGAAGTGCTGCTGCAATAACAAACAGTGGTACAAATGCAGCTGCAATATTTGACTTTACAATACCACAAGGTATTAAAGGTGATAAGGGTGATAAAGGGGACACTGGTGATACAGGACCTGCTGGTACTGGTTTTGATGCTATTTTTCCAGCAACCAATAATGCCCTTGTTATATCAAACGGTACAGAAACAGCTGCATTTACAAACCCTAATATCTATGTTAGTGGTAACAACTTATATGCAGGAGCATTCTACCAAACATCATCAAGAGCAAAGAAGACTGATATCACTGACTTTACATCATCTGCCTTAGATATTATCAACAAGACTAAGATTGTAAACTTTGCGTATAAAGCTGATCCTACAGTAAAACATATAGGATTTATAGCAGAAGATACTCCAGCAGAACTGGCAACAGTTAATCACGACACGATGGATATCCCATCAACTATTGCAATACTTTTAAAAGCAGTTCAGGAACTACAAGAAAAGCTTAAGTAATACATGAAGGTTAATGATGCTCTTGTAACATTCGAAGAACTCAGCACAATGGGTTTTCCTGTAAAAGCAGGTACTAATCCTCCTATAAATAACAAGTGTGTTACAAAGGGAGAGGTTAATACTTACTATACAGTTGATACAACAGTTAGTCCCTTTTCTACTTATACAGATAATAGATGTCCTAGATTTCAAGATCTAGTTGCTATTGCTTGTGATGAGTTTGTTCCTACAATGACACAGACTATTGTGTCTCCTGTAAACGGTGAAGTAATAACACCAGATTGTACTGATGAGTTTGTTTATAAGTTTCAGATTGGTGCTGGAGCTGCAACACAAAAGTCTGGTGGTTCACCAAGATTCCTTAACTACGTTCCTGCTGGTATTGAGATTACATCGTTTAGATATGTCTACTATGATGGTAAAGCAATTGGTCCTGGTGCTAATGATTGGCCTTTACCAACATCTGATTACTATGTAGTTGTAGCATTAGACTCTGCTCATATTGATATCGCATTTGCAAAACCTATTGGTAATGGTCATACATATACTGTAGCGTTTAATGCAAGGGTAACAGGTGGTGGAGCAACTTATACAAATACAGCTAGTTTTTCTGGTTTAGGATGTGACGGTTTAGTTACTGTTGAAGCAGCAAAAACATTTACTATAAGTCCAACAACTCTTGGTATTAGTATTACAACAGATCAATCAACAATTGTTGACTGTACAACATTAAAGAGATATATTGTTAATGTTACAAACACTGGTTGTAAAGTTAGTGGTGGTACTTTAACTGTTGATTTACCAGCTGGTTTATACCTGGATGCGTTCGAAAAGATTTTCTATGACGATCAACTATGCCCAGCACCTACCAGTGACTATTATACTTTAGATACATATCAACAGAATCAAAGTGGCGGTAATATCAGCATTACTTTAAAGAAACCAATTAGCTCTGGTTTTAATTACACATTATTCTTTTATGCTTATTCTGGTACAGCTGATCATACTGTATCTGCAGCAATTACTAGTGGTACGTTTACAGCAAGTACAACAAACACAAGTTCTTATACTACAATACCATCAGTAACGTATTATGAGTTAATCGGTTGTAGTCCTTCTGATTATGCGTTTACAACGATTGTACCTCTTGGTATAAATAATAGATATGTGTTACCATCAAATGGTGCTGTCTATACTTATGCAGGTGGTACAGCAACTCAGTGTACAGTTCCTCCAGCTTATAATGGATCAATCCAACGCACAACCTCTTATAATTGTTGTGACGATGTCCCTAACTGGCAGAATAATGGCACGTATGATTGCTATGGTACATGTGATAAGTATTATGTTCAGACAGATATAGCTGGTCCTTGTTCATCAACAAATGGACAAACAAGACAAGGAGCTGTTTATCAATATAACTCAGCAGATTGTGGTGGATGTTGTGGACAATCAACTTCACAAGTAGCAGGACCTAATGCGATTGGTACATATCATACTTGTAGTAATGGTACTGTTAATCAAACACCAGTATACCAGAATAGTAACACTTGTTATGGTGGACCATATATCTATTTATTGAATGGTACATGGTTAATGAATAATCCGTCTAACTCATATCCATCAACAACATCTAACTGTCAAGATACAGGATCAGCTTATTGCCAAGGATCAAACTGGGTTATCAACCAGTATCAAGCTAACCCTTGCTCTTCTGCTGGTTGTGGTGTTCGTGTTATTGAGTATAACTCTGTTGCAAACGGATGTTATGATCCATGTGCTGGAAACACTGCACCAATATTTACTTATCAGAATTATACAAGCTGTTACGAATGCTATAACGCTCCTGTTTATAAAGACACAAACAGTTGCTCATCAACAAATGGTCAATACTATGTTGAGAATCAAGCAGGGAATAAAGTTTATGTAGGTGGTCAACCAACAGGTGTTTCTTGTAACTATACATCTAACTGCCAGGATACTGGTAATGCATACTGTCAAGGTCCTAACTGGGTTATTAACCAAGCTCAACAAAATCCTTGTTCTTCAACAAGTTGTGGTGTTAGAGTTATTGAATACAACTCAGTAAGCAATGGTTGCTACACTCCTCCGCCTGCTTGTATCTCATGGAGAATGGATAACTATAACGGATTTGGCTTAACTGATTACATTGAGTGGACTGATTGCAGCAACCATTTACAGTCAGATGCTATATCAGATGGTTCATTCTTGACAATCTGTTTCAAAGAAGGAACAAGCGTATCATACAGTTACTCAACACCTAATGAGCTGGGGCCTTGCTAGTCTGCCAGATTATAGGTATATTATAATGTAGTATATATTTACAAACCAAATACAACCATCATGTCAAAAAACAATCTAGTTACTACCCTAAGCATTGGGGAGATTTACTTACTTGAGTCAGAGATCAACGGACAAGTCGATCAACAGACTGGTGAGAAAGTTACAAAAGGAGTTCTTGGTCATCCTTTATCAATGGTTCACCGTTACTGGTTAACTGATTTATCAGACACCATCGCTGCTCACAAAAAGACAGTTGATAAGTTACGTGAGGAGTTAATCACAAAGCTTGGTGAAGCTGATGATAAAGGTGGATACAACTTACCAATGACTATTCCAGTTCTTGACGAAGAAGGTCAACCAAAGTTAGGAGAAGACGGTAAAGAGTTAAAGCAGTTCAACCCTAAGTTTGTTGAGTTCAACGAAGAGATGAACAAGTTATTCAGTGAAACAAAAGATGTTTCTCACTATCCATTTACGATTGCCGCGTTTGATTTTAAAACAGACGAGTCCTACCCCGTGCTCTTCAAACTCTTGAAGACAAAAAAAGAGGAAAAGCCAACTGCATCAGTTGAGTAATTCTAACCCTTATTATTCCTCATATAGTATAAGTAAGCCATGAGTATATTATTCATGGCTTCTTTGTTTTTATTTGTAAAGTACCTCAGATTTAAGTATATTATAATGTAGACTGAAGTAATCCAGACACTAATATTAAGCCCTATGCTACCCACACGTTCTAATACAGCAGATCAAGGGTGCTCTCCAGTATCATCAAACTGCGTTATTTGGCAAGGTCCTGCCTTACCATGTTTAAGTTTATGCACAGGAGACACTGTATCATCTGTTATATACAAGCTTGCAGATTTTATCTGTAACTCAGGTAATCAAAACTTAGACGTTGACTTGTCTTGTTTAACAAGCGTTAACGTTACAGATAAATCAATCGAGAACATCTTAACTCTTTTGATTACAAAAACGTGTACCTTAGAAGATCTTATTAATGATATTGGTGCTGGACCAACTGTTGAAGATCCTCTTATTACTATTGCACAATGTTTCAGAACAACAGATAGTAATGGAGATCCAATAACAACAAAACAGCATACTGAATATACACGTCTTATTGGGCTTAAGGTTTGTACTATTGATGGTACTGTTAGTGCACATACTTCAACTCTTAGTTCTTACGGTAATCGTATTACTGTATTAGAACAAGCAGTATTAGGAAACTCAGCTACAGAGGGTCAAGTTACTTTAACTTGTGGTGGTACAACTACTACACAATCTATTAGCGATGCTTTATTAAATCTACAAGCTCAGGTTTGTGGTATTCGTACAGCATTAGGTACTAACTCAGCGATAACAGCTGCTGCTGGATTACAACCAAGTTCATTAAGTACTTCTCCTGCATTATCTGTTACAGGTACTATGTCTGCTTTAACTGGTTGGAAACCAACAGTTAGTACAGTTGCAGATACTATCTCTAACTTATGGGTTACTCTTATTGATTTACGTACAGCATTCAATAACATAAAAGACTTGATCAAGCCAGATTGTGCAAACGTTATTGTTGACTTTGCTCCTGCAATGATTAACAATGGTACTGCGGTTAACTTGTTCTTTAGTGGTTACAGCTCTGTACCTACTGGATGGACTAACACAGATTCAAAAGGATCTAAGTTAACTATTACAGATGCTCTTGGTAACTCACACCCAATCTACGTTGACGTTATTGGTGTTGTTAACTCTGCTAACCCACTTGTGATTCAGTTATCTGGAACACCGTTGAACTTAGCTACTAAGTTAACGTTTACACTTGCTTCATCATTGACAAACTCTGGTGTTCAGTGTAACAAGACTATTACAAAAGGATCTGATAGTGCTACAAACTCTTGCCCTACATTAACTGTAGTTCCAGGAGCAACAACAATGGCATTCTCGTTTGCTCCTCCTATTAACGACAACGCAGTATACAAGATCGAATTATTATCAAGTGGTGATGTTGTTCTTTCAACAAAGACCTTTACTAACCCACAAGCAATTGTATCTGACGTATTCACTAACTTGTTACAAGGAACTGCATACAAAGTTAGAGCAACAACAACTATTGGTAGCCTAGCTCCTGTAGTTTGTCCATCTGCTCCATATACTACTTTAAACACTGACACTGGTTCTACAACTTGCGGATTACCTCCAACGATTGCAGGAACACCAACAGTATCTTAATACCACTAAACTATGAGCTGCAGCGATTCATCTTTGCCTTTATCTAATTGCAACCCATGTGCAGGTTGTCCTCCAGTACCAGCAATAACAACTGCTTGTGTTGATGGAGAACCATGCGAAGAGTTAGCATTACTTGGTTGTGTTAAATACTCAGGAGATAATATCTTAGAAGCAAAGATTACAAACGGAGAACGTTTAGATGAGATCTTGCAAAAGCTTATTGTTGGTATTACTGCTCCAGAGTGTATTAGCCCAACATTAAAGTGTGTAACTAAGTTACGCTCAACTGTTATTACAGCTAGTGCAATTACTGTTGCATGGAATACAGCTGCTGATACAACTAGCTTAACATTACAATACAAAACATCATCAGCTTCTACATGGACTGATGTAGTCGTTACTGGATTATCAACAAAAGAGATTACTGGATTAACCGCAGCTACAACTTATTACTTTAAAGTAGCTAGTGTTAGTGCAGGTGGTACTAACTGTTCTTCAGTAACTATTAGCGTAACAACAAAAGCTGCTTAATAATGGCTAACGGATTCTTAACTATATCATTAACTACGTCACCTTCTAACTTTTCAGGAGGTTTACGTATACGGTATAGAAAAGTAGGGACAACTGGTTACACAGAATACATCCATACTGGTGCAGGAAACGTTATTACAATCCCTATAAACGATAATACAGTTTTATACGAGGGTACAATTGAGGGTATCTGTGTTACGAATGGTGTAACAACTTACACAAACCCAACTCCTTTTAGTTCAATCTCAGCTGGTAATACTTACTAATGGCAACATTAACAGTCAACTTTATTATTAACGGTACTGTACCAGTGCTAGGATATAAGGTAGCTTATAAGAAAACTACAGATTCTTCTTATAGTTTCTTACCTGCAAATATCTTTTCTAGTCCAGCTGTTATTACTGGTGTTGATCCAACAGCTCAATACGAAGGTTATATTCAAGTTGATTGTGCAGGTACAACAGGTGCAAAAACTAATTTTACAACAGGTAGTCAAGTAACACCTCCAACGCCAGGTTCTCCAGGTTATACATTAAGTATTACAGATGGTAATGGTTATCCTATTACTACTGCAAACGAAGGATCTGTTATATTAGTAAAACTTGTAACAGAGAATGTTGCATACAATACTCAAGTACCTTATACAGTAACTGGTTTACAGCTTGCTGATTTAGGTCCAGGATCTGCACCACTTGCTGGAAACTTTGTTATTGAGAATACAGGGCATAGTGATACTAAGTCTTTTGCTATTGCTGCTGACTTAACAACAGAAGGTAACGAAACCTTTACGTTATCACTTGATGGTTTAAGTGCAAGTGTTTCTTGTACTATTGTTGATACATCTATCTCAGGCGGTAGTCAACCAACTCCTGTACCTACATGTATTCTTGTAGAAGATGGATGGTTAAACGATAGTCAACAGGAGTGTACTGGTACTAATCCATCAACAAGTTATAATAGAATCACAAACAGAGTACGTGCAACTATAAAAGATCAAAACGGTATAAACACTACCAGAACATCATCAACAGATGTAGTACTACGATTTACGTATAATCAGTGTTGGGGCGGTGTTGATCCTGTATATACTCAAACGATTACTATTCCAGCTGGACAAGCAACGGCATACTTAGATTATACTAAGTATGATGTTGTTGATTGTGGTCAAGCAAACTGTGTTCCTGAAGATATTACCTTTAACTGTGCAGTTAGTAATACTGCAGGTTTAGTATTCTGCCCTACAACTCCTACTTGTTAATTATGGCTTGCCCTGTTACTAGAACTATAACGATTAACTTTAACCCATCTACTCCTGCTCCTGCAAACGGATACAGAGTACGTTGGAGAAACGTTGGTAGTGCAAACTATATTATTGCTGGCACCTATACAAGTTCACCAGTAGTATTACCAAACATCCCAATGTGTGTTGCAGTTGAAGGTACTATAGAGAACAGTTGTGGTAACAATGATTATAGTTCTTCAACACTATGGTCAGTACCTGCACTATCATCAACTAAGTGTTCAAACATACTTGTTAGAAGTAAGTTATCTCCTAGCTTTTATATCTATCCAAAAGAACTTATTGATGTTGACAACTCATCATCAACAAGTATATCTTTAAACTATATAGCAAACGATACACCAAATAGATTTACTGTATATAACTCAGATAATAATATAGTTGCTAACTCAAACTGGGTTGGTGTTGCAGATTACGCTGGTCCTTGGGGATCTTCTTTGAATACAGACATTTCAGGAACATTAACGTTTCCGAAAGCATCAGGCGATGGTCGCTTCTTTTATCTTGTTGTTGAGCATGCTGGACATGCAACAATCACAGATAGCTGGCAAGTAACATTAGGATGTGCAGTTGGTGGCGGTACACTAACTCCAACATACGATCTTAAAGCTTATATCTACGGTACACAAACAAACGTAGGAGCTGAAGGTCAAACGATTACTGTTGTATTAACAACAACAAACGTATCTAACGGAACAAACATTAACTATGAGGTGACTGGTATTCAGTCTGCTGACTTATCAGTTGGTTCTGCAGGATTAACAGGAACATTCACAGTTAATAATGGTACAGCTTCAAAGGTCTTTACATTCGTAAACGATGTAACAACAGAAGGAGTCGAAAACTTTTTATTGACATTAACATCACCAGGTATAACAAAGAGCATTACTCTTCCTATATCGGATACATCACCTGGTTCATAAGACATTGTCTGAAGTTTTGTTGGTTTTCTTCTGACAAACGGGACCCCTTGCTAGAAATGGCGGGGGTCTTTATTTTGTATTAAACTAACAAAAGCTTGGAAGTATGGAATATTTTTAGCAGTTTTATCTTCCATAAGTGTAACTAACAACAAAACAGTAACTTATGAGTACTAAATCAATCAATGAATTAGTAGCACAGAGCATTACCTGGAAGAAGAGTAATGCCTATTGTGCTGACAAACTAGGACTATCACTTCTACAATACAAGAAGTTAAAACGACAAGTCCTTTTAGACCAGAAGTTCAATCCAGATGCCCCTGACTTAGCTTACGATATTGAGATTGAAGAGAACGTAAAGGATGGTACTGCAAAGATAACAGGTACTACAACAGAACAACCTCAATCAGCAGAAGAGATCATTAGAGTATTAAAGATCGATTTATCAAAGTGGGAGCTTAATCGATTCTGGAACAAACAAAAGAAAAACGGCTGGTTAGTATCAGCATTAGTAGTAAAGAAAAAAGACGGCGACTTATCAATAGAAGACGCAGAGCACATAATCGCGAGAGTATTCCAAGACAAAAACTTCAAACCTGTCACTCTCTACCCAACGATATCAAATCAAAAAGCATTATTTGTTTATTTATCTGACAGACATATCGCTGCATATGTTGGTGGGGTTGCTATGTATGCAAACTCATATGATAAAACGGTATACAAAAAACGTTTAGCAGAAGTATTACATGAAATACATTATCAGAAAAGTATATTCGGCAAGTTCGAGGACGTATTCATTATCGATTTGGGAGATAAGATGGATGGTCTTGATGGTTATACAACTAGAGGTGGTCACAAACTTCCTCAGAATATGAATAACCGCGAAGCATTTGAAGTAGCAGTTGAAGCAGAAAAAGAGTTTATAGACTCAGTGATTGCATCAGATGTAGCAAACAACTATCACGTTTATCAGAATGCTAACTCAAACCATGGTGGTGACTTCGACTATATGGTTAATAGAGCTTTAGAGATATATGTAAATACAAAGTATCCACAAGTAAGTACAAAGATCTTTCAGAGATTTATTGAACATGTACAGTATGGAGATCATTGCTTTATGTTTACTCATGGTAAAGATGATGCTGATATGAAGCATGGTTTACCATTACATCTAAACGATAAGGTTGAGAATTACTTACGTAAGTATTTGATGTATAATAAGATTGATCCAGATACATCCTACGTATCTTTAGTTAAAGGAGATCTTCATATGTCAGCTAGTCAAGGAGCTTATGGATTCAGATACCGTAACGTATTGTCTTTATTTGGAGGCAGTAAGTGGATAGGAACAAACTTTGGACCTAACAGACCAGGTTGTAGTTATGAGATTGTTGAGAAGTATACAGAACGTATACTTGAAGGGAACATCATGTTTTCATAGGAAACTTGGCAGATTTTTTGTAAATTATTAGTAGAAGAGCCTCTATATGAAGGTATATAAACAACCAGATTTAAACGCTCCTCGGTATCGTCCAAAGAAACTAAACATACTTAGTCAGGATACTTACAGAAACTTCTTACAGAAGAATCCAAAGTATCGTTCTTTAACATACCAAGAGTATAAAGAGATCGTTATTGCGATAAACGGCAAGCTCTGGGAAACAGTTATAGATAATAGAGATGGGGTAGAACTACCTGAACATCTTGGTTATTTATTCATAGGTACATGTAAACGAAAGGTTACAGATAATACTGACTATCAGAAGTCTGCTATCTATGGTGTCAAAGTACAAAGACAAAACTGGGAGTCAGATCAGTTCGTAGCAAAGATCTTCTATACCAACTTTGAAGTCAAGTATAGGTTTAAGTTTCATCACATGTGGGGCTTTACTGGTGTCCGAGACTTTAAACGTACTGTTGCAAAGACTTATCCGATTGAGTGGAAAAAGTATCCCGTGGTCGATAACTTTCAACAGGTCTCTAGAATGTTTCGTATATCAAATCGAAAGGATCTACAAGATAAGAAAACAGCTGAAGACCTCATTAACTATGATGAGTTCGACTTAGATTAATACAATCATGGCAAGAACCACTATTGGAGAAGTTATCTCACGAGTACGTAATCAGTTAAAGGCTGTCAAATCAGACGCCTTTTTAACTGATCGTTTTATTTATAGTCTTATCAGTAAACATGCTAAGTGGTTAATGAAGCGTGAAGACGGAAAGAATAAGATTATGTCTTTCTCTTCTATCTTTCAAACACTCGACTATGTTGAGCTTGTTGAGATTGATCGTGTTGAGGCACAGTGTACAGGTATTAAATCTGGTCTTACCTTTAGACGCACAAAAGCAAAGATACCTGCATTCATGCAAGGATACTGGGGACCATTGATTCGTTCAATAACATCTATTGACGGCAGTGAATCATTACAACCAACAACTCCTGCATCATTCTTAAATATTGCAAAACAGAAGAACTATAAGTATAATAAAACAAAGTACTACTGGTTCTTGAATGATCATTTATACTTTCCAGATCTTGATTGGGATGCTGTAAAGATTGAAGCCGCTTTTGAAGATAGTGTTGGATGTTGGAACTGTGATCCTTCTGATGACTGCAACTTCAGACAACTAGAGCCGTTTAACGTTCCTGATTTCTTGCATGGTGAGATTGAGTCAAACGTAATGAAAGACTTCGGTATAACTTTACAGATACCATCTGATGTATCTGCTGATAAACAAAGCAACTTTAGATAATGAATACTGACTTACAATATCGCACCTTTGACGAGTTGATGGCATCCGTGTCATCTGACTTTCGTATGTATAATCTTGAGGGGATGATTGAGCCAGCTGATCTTATCAAAGTTGCTCAACGTGTTTCTTATGATCTTGGTCTTCGTATCAATAAGACAAAAGAGACAGTGCTTGAGATTACAAAAGGAAAAGCTCGCTTACCTCTTGACTTCTATGTGCTTAACAATGCAATGTTGTTAGGTCAGTATAAAGTAAAGACTCCTGTAATGGCAGGTCGTCAAACAGAAGAGTTGAGTCTTGTTGTTGACCCTAGTGTTTGTGCATCATGTGGTTCTGAAGCTACTGTTTGTGGATGTAGTAATACATATACTACATCAACTCTACAAAATGGTGACAATTGTGGAGAGGTAATACTTGTTGAGAAGATCAGAAACGAGGTTAGAATCTACGATCACTTCGAAAGAGTACATATGAACCCAAGTAAGTTTTTATCTCGTTACGCTCAAAGCATGGGGCTTGCAGGAGATAGCACAGCTTGGAGAGCAGAGATCAAGAATGGTTTTATTCATACTAATCTAACAGAGGGTAAGATCTACATAAACTACGAAGGATCATTAGAAGACGAAGATGGTAACTTATTAGTTCTTGATCATCCAATGATTAACGAATACTATGAGTATGCTTTAAAGAAACGTATTCTTGAAAACTTGTTTATGAACGGTGAGAATACCGTTACTAATCAGATTCAACTTATTGAACCTTTGTATAGAGCTGCAAGAAATAACGCTTTATCGATAGTTAATACTCCTAACTTCCAGGAGATGCATGATCTATGGGCTAAGAACAGAAAAGCTCAATACAATAGATACTATGCAATGTTTAGTTCAGCTTCAAATACTACCTTTAAGTAATGGCAACATCACCAAAAGATAACGCTAGTGTAATCAATACCTTCTCAAAAGGTATGATGAAAGACCTTAACGAAACCTTCGTTGGTGAAGGCGTATGGTTGCATGCACGAAACGCTGTCAACAACTCACATGATGGGCAAGTTGGTGTTCTTGGTAATGAGCCAGCTAACCTACATACAGTTGACTTACCATATACGCTTATTGGTTCTATACCTATTACAGATGGTACATGGGCTTTATTTACAACAGACAACGTTGATTCTGAGATTGGTATCTTTGATGCTAACCTTGGAACATACAAGACTGTTGTTAATGATCGCGGTTTAAACTTTCATAAGAACAACCTTATTACAGGGGCATCTCGTAAAGGATTTGATTGTGGATATAAAGTATACTTTGATGATGGTCGTCGTAACCCATCTCGTGTATTAGATCTTGATAACGTTCCTTATGTTACAAAGAAAGTAAAGCAAGGTGAGTGTTACATTGAACAATCAACAGGAGTTCTTGATGTTGAGCAGATGCGTCTTGCTCAGATCTTAACTATACCTTGTGTTAATATAGAAAAAGGTAAAGCTGCTGGTACATTACGTAACGGTTCTTATCAAGTAGCGATTGCTTATTCAATTAATAGTATTCGTGTTACTGACTATCTTGTTGTATCTGAAGTACAAGGTTTGTTTGATCATGATGGAGAAGGGGGTAGTTTAACTGTTGATATCTCGAATACAGACCAAGATTTTGATGAGTTTGAGTTAGTACTCATCTCAGTAGTAAATAATCAAACTACGGCCAAAAGATTAGGTATATACTCAGTTAATCAGAACCGTGTGTATATTGATTCTGTTGAACCAGATCTTATTACAGTACCACTTGAACTTATCCCATTAGTAACTCCAGCAATTGAGTCATCTGATGCAACATTTAGATTAAACAACTATCTTGTTAGAGTTGGTATACAAAGTAAGTTTGACTTTAACTATCAACCATTAGCTAATAAGATCCAAACTAAGTGGGCAAGTGTTGAGTATCCCGCAAACTACTACTTAAAAGGTGGTAACAATACAGGATACATGAGGGATGAGCAGTATGCTTTCTTTATCAGATGGATATACAATACAGGTGATAAGTCTGCATCATACCATATTCCTGGTAGAGCTCCTCGTACAGATGAGCGTAACTACTTATTTTCTGCAGATGCAAGTGCTATTGAAGGAGATGAGTCACCAGAAGTATGGAAAGTAAAGAACACAGCTGAGGTTTTATCTGTTCCTAATACACCACGTGCAGACGGTGGTGTTGTTATTGCTGAAGGAGAGATGGGTTTCTGGGAATCTACAGAGATTTATCCAGATAATAAACCAGAGATTTGGGGTAACTTATGTGGAGAAAAGATTAGACATCATAAGTTTCCTGATAACTCATTAGCTGAACAAGTATATCATCAGTCACAAGGTGGTGATAAGATACGTATTCTTGGAGTTAAGTTTGAGAATATCTCTGTACCAGTAGATAATGCTGGTAATCCATTAAATGATATTATTGGATATGAGATCCTTAGAGGTTCAAGAGAAGGTAATAAGACTGTTGTTGCAAAGGGTTTATTAAACAACATGCGTCAACATGATATGCCTGATCAACCAGGAGTAAAGGGTTTGTATCAGAACTATCCATACAATGACTTAAGAGAAGATCTTTTCTTAACGTCAAACAAGAGCTTTATTGATCGCGGTGCAAGAAACAATCGTTTAGAAGATGGTCTTAAGGAATATAGAAAAGACATGTTCTCTTTCCATAGTCCTGATACATCTTTCTCTAAACCATATCTTTCAGCATCTGAACTTAAGGTTTATAGTGAAGTATATGGTACATCTGAAGGATCATTCAAGTATGTATACAAGCATCCACAGTTTAAGCTTTTAAGTGAGGCTGCAAAAAGTACTATTGATAATCTACTTAGCACTCTTATTGCAACTAATCTCCTTACAAATGCGGCGAAAACTATTAAGTTTGGCGGCACGGAAGGTGAGCCTTTTGAGTTTTCATTAGGTGGTGGTGTTCCTACACCAGGCCCTCCTGCTGCTGCTTCAGATGCTCTTGGTGCTACAGGTGCTGCAACAAGTGCAATATCAATTGCTGCTTATGTTGCAAACCTTGCGATCTATACAGCAAACGTTGTTGCTTTAATCTATGCTGCTAAGTTATTAAAAGATCAGTATAGTGAAAAGGTAATAAACGTTGTTGCAAGCATGATACCAAAGCGTCAGTTTGCAACACAGTATGACTCACATGGATTCTATAGCAACTACAGTATTAACACAGGTGTTGATAATGCTCGTAGAAAAGTAGCTGATGCTTTCTATATCGGAGACAACTTACAGTCTTACAATGAGTATAGAATCAATAACTTGCATAGAGGTAAGTATGTATTAGTTAATACAACTCGTGAGTTTGATGCTCCAAAAATAGTTGACACTAGTAGAAACACAAAGACACAGTTACAGACTGATCTTAATACAACGGTTAAATCTGCGATCTCAGGATACTACGGTGCCATTAAATCAGCGTTTCCATCTCAGTATGGTCAGCTTGAATCTATCAAGCAAGTTCCTGTATATACATGTGTATATCAAACTCAACCAGATAAAACAAAGGTTTATTCAACTGATGTATTATTTGGTGGAGATATCTACATTGGTCGTTACACAGAAAAGAATCCGTTCTTATTCTTCCATGATTGGTTATACGATCAACAAGATGAGTTATTATATGACTACCGTGCAAGAATGTCTGTTGCTTACCCAAGATATTGGTTAGAGAATACAGATGCAAAACGTTTAGTAACAGATGGTACAACAGCATTTTCACATCTTGACGATAGACATGAGGTTGATTCTTATGTTAACAGAGGACACTTCTACTTATTCTGTAATGGGGTTAGAGACTTCTTTGTAGAGTCAGAAGTAAACTTAGCATATCGCGATTGGGATGAGACTCCTGATAAGCGTCACTACGATCCAGATAAGTATACTGATCTTACATCAATGTTTAGATCAGACATTATGAAGAAGGGTAACTACTACAAGTATGATTACTCTCTTAGTGTATCTAAGTTATACAACAACTATGTTAGTTGGGGATCAATGCAGCCTCGTAGCTACGATCCAAAAGTAGCTGAGCAATGTTATAGTTACTCACCAAACAGAATTATGTATTCTCTTCCACAAGAGCAAGAGCAAATGCAAGATAACTGGGTGCGTTTCTTACCTAACAACTACATTGATATGAGTGGTAGAGTAACAGCTTTAAAGTCTGTTGGTCACACAGGAGCCCTTATCATGTTAGAGAATGAATCACCAATAATGATTCAAGGTGTTGACTCACTACAAACAGATGCAGGTATCAAGATTACCGTTGGAGATGGAGGTTTATTTAACCAACCAATGAGAAACATTATGAATACTGATGATGAGTACCAATATGGCTCATGTCAGAGTAAGTATGCTATTGTTGGTATACCAGCTGGTGTATTCTGGGTATCTCAGGAACAAGGTAAAATATTCCAGTATGCGGGACAGTATAAAGAAATCTCAAGAAACGGCAACAAGTGGTGGTTTGCTAAGTATCTTCCTTCACAGTTACTCAAAGCTTTTCCAAACTTTGCTCACTACGATAATCCTCTTATTGGTGTTGGTTGTAACATGTCCTATGATAATACTAATGAGATCTTATACATTACTAAAAAGGATTACAAGCCAATAAACAAAGATCTTAAGTACGACACAATAAATGGATTCTACACACTAGGAGAAGAGTTTATTGATAATGGCGTTGTTAAACAAACAAAGACTGCTGTAACTCTTGGAGATCCATTACATTTTGAGAATGCATCTTGGACAATGAGTTATGATGTTAAGAACGAACAGTTTATATCAATCCATGACTGGCATCCTAACTTTATTATTCCAGCAAGAAGTTCATTCTTGACTGTACAAGATAAAGGTGTATGGAGACATAACAGCAGAACTGACTTATACTGTAACTTCTATGGTGTTGATTATCCATTTGAAGTAGAGTATGTAGCATCAACAGGTGTTAATGTAGCTACTGTTAAGAACGTTGAGTACATTCTTGAGTGCTTTAAGTATCTAAACGATGGTAACGATAAGTTCCATCTTCTTGATGATAACTTTGACAGAGCTTTAGTATATAACTCAGAACAAGTATCAGGTTACTTAGACCTTAACTTAAAGAGAAAGGATGATCCTATAAGCTTGTTACTATATCCAATGGTTCAATCTGATAGCATAAAGATCAACTATTCAAAAGAAGAGAACAAGTATCGCTTTAACCAGTTCTGGGATATTACAAAGAACAGAGGTGAGTTTGTTGGTAACGAGGTTCCTATGTTTAATGTATCGTCAAACGGATATACAAGAGCTCTTAATCCAAAGTATGTTGACTATAAGAAGTCAGAGATTGAGCGTAAGAAGTTTAGACACTATGCAAACCGTGTATTCTTACGTAAGATAAAGAGTGGTTCAACCAAAATGTTATTCAAGATAATAAGCACTAAGCTACAAATCAGTCAACGATGAGTTTTAACAGATCATTATTAACACAGATTACAAAGGATCTAAACAAAAAACCAAGTAAGCCAAAGGTTCCAAAGAATCAATGGCAACATCCTGGTGAGATAACAAACATCCCTTCTAATAACATTACGATGGATGGTGTTAGCTATCCTGTGTTAGGTGTTCCTAATGTTGGACAACCTCAGATGATGTATCCTAATCAGCAATATTCTTATCCTGGTGCTAGTAGTGTTATGGAGTATCCTTTTATGGATGAATATGCTGAGATGGCTAAAGGTGGTCAACACGGTGGATTAGATAGATGGTTTGCAGAGAAGTGGGTTGATGTTAAGACTGGTAAACCTTGCGGTAGACAAGAAGGTGAAAGCAGAGCAGGTTATCCAGCATGTCGTCCTTCAAAAAGAGTAAGTGAAGATACACCAAAAACAGCAAGTGAGTTATCAAGTGCTGAACGTGAAAAGTTTAAGAGATCGAAAACTTCTAGTGAGCGTATTAACTATCAACATAGAAGAAAACAATACGGTGGAGATATAATGGATTATAACTACGATTACCCAACAGAACTAATGGCAAAAGGCGGAAACGTTCCTACTAACCCAGCACTATGGTCAAGAGCTAAGTCAGCAGCTAAAGCTAAGTATGATGTATATCCATCGGCTTATGCTAATGGATTTGCTGCTAAGTGGTATAAGTCACATGGTGGAGGCTGGAGAAAAGGTCAATATGGTATGGAAGTTATGGGTCAGGGTGGTACAAACAATCCTGGTTTTCAAGCACTACCAGACTATGTTCAACATAAGATATTATCAGAGATGAGCTTTGGTGGATATATGCCTGAGTTTGGTAGCGGTGGTTATACTGTTACAAGAAGCTCTGATAGAAAAGGTAAGACACACAAAGTAACTGGTCCAGATGGTACAGTTAAATACTTTGGTGATTCTAAGTTAGGACAACATCCAAAAGATCCAGAACGTAAAGCAGCTTTCTATGCACGTCATAAAAAGAATTTAGATGCTAATCCTTACTTCAGAGCTTTTGCTAGAGCTACTTGGCAAACAGGTGGTGAGTCTAATATAGATCCAGATGCATCGTTTCTTGATTCAGCAAAAAAGGCTTTATCTTTTGCAAGTGATATACTTTCTATCCCTGCAAGAGCTGTTGTAAAAGGTTTAACAGGAAAATACCAAGATCCATCTGAAGCATTGGGTGTTAAAAACCCTATTGGTGCATTTGCAATAAATGCTATTGCTGATCCAGTAAACTTGATTAGTGCAGGAACAGCAGGTATTTTAGCTAAAACATTAAAGAAAACTGGTAAAGCAGCTAAAGTATTGGACGTTGCTGATCGAGTTGCAAATGCAACGACGCTACAAAAACAAGTACCAGTTAGTAAAATCCCAGTTCCTGGTAACATATCTCATTACGGTGCATCAAGTAATGATGTGATTAATGCACTTACAGAACGAGGTACAATTCTTGATCAACGAGGGGCTTTTAAAAAACCACTTCATCAAGATGATATTGAATACTTTGGTACATATGGTGGGAGACCTATTGTAGGCGTTAATACCGTAAATGGCCCAGAGTATTTTTATAAGTCAACATCCTGGGGTGGTAAGAAAGAAATTAATCCAGGTGACTGGCAAGCATTTGGTCAATGGATGGATGTACCTACTGCTGATAACTGGTTTGTTAAAGGAAAAGGGTTTGAAAACTTATATGGTAGTCAAAGTTTTAAGAACATAGCAAACCAAATGGACGATGTTATTATTCAAAAGTATGGAGTACCTAAGCAAGATTTGAATAAGTTTTTAAACTTTCAAAACGTACAAGGGCAAGTGAATACTTTTACACCAAGTCGTGGGTATAAAGAAGGTGGTCAGACACGTAATGAACGCGAGATGGTAGAAGGTATTGCTGATATCTTATCACAAGTAAGAGATCCACAAAACCGTGCTGAGATTGCTAAGCAGATGATGTCTGATTTTAGACGTGATGACGTAGCTTACAATCAACAGAAGTTCTTAGAGATGTCAGAGTTAAAGTATGGTGGCATGCAGAAGTATCAAACAGCTGGTCAAGTTATTAAACCAAAGAAAGGATACATCGATCTATCAGAGTATGGTTATAACGCATTAGATGCTGAAGGTATTGCAAAAGCTGAGGAGTTAAACAAGATGTATCCTGGTTCTAAGTTTGTTTGTACCGCGAAAGGATGTGCTGATATTGCAAGACAGATTGGCGATGCAAAAGGATATGACTTTGGTAGAAATAATGCTTGGGGATATAGAGGTAACATTCCTGAACTATACGTTAACCCAGGGTATAAAGAAGAACTAGAGGCAGGTAAACCGTTACATGATCCAAGAAGTTATGGGTTTCCAGAAGAAGTTAAACAACTATCTGGTGTATTAGTTGGTCTTAATCGTAAAGATAACTTTGATGGTAAGATGGCTAAAACTACGGCTGAAGCTAATGATAGTAGAGACTATGCTAACCGCATGCTGTATGCTGGCAATAATGCTGGTCATGAACATATTGGTTATTTTGGCGACGGTATGATGTATCATGGTACAGCATCAAGTAAAGATCATCCTGCATTCTATGTTATTGATGATCCAAAAGATGGTATTGCTTTACCTGGTATATCAAAGTATAACGTTGTTAATGCAATGGGTGAGCCTGGTCTTATGGATAGAGCAGCTAGTACTTTTAATAGTGTTACTGGTTCTGTAGCAGATGCGTTTAATGACTTCAAAGCTAAGTTTATAAAGCAACAAGGTGGTACTGCTTATAACGAGATGGTACAACGCTTAGCTTATAAAAAGAAAGGTGGTTTATTAAAAGCACAAGTTGGTAAACAAAACCCATTCTTCCCTAATCTTAATCCAGCACAAGAAGCAGCTGATGCTCAAGCACAAATGCCATCTGATACAAATCCATTTGGTGTATACGATGCGGTATCTCAAGAAGGGGCAGGTATTGCAGGTCAGATGAAGAGTAAGATATTAAAAGAGAATACAGCAGCTACTGCTACAACAACTGATCAAAAGAAACAGCAGAAGTCTAATCCTATGCTTAATCCTTTCTTTGCACTTAACACATTTATTGGTGGAGCTAATCTTAATGCACAAGCAAAAAGAGAAGAAGCAAACCGTCAGATGTTACGTTCTCAGAATGCTACATGGAATCAACAGTATGATTCAATAATGAATCGTGGAGATTACTCTCAAGGACCAAGCTCATATGGTTTATACAAACCAGATCAAATGAGTGTCCCTGGTTTCTTTGCTGATGGTGGTTTAACAAGTCTTGATGTTGCTTTAGGTATGGCACCAACAATGGTTCCTAATCTTACACCAGATTTAAACTATGCTGCTTTTGATATGCCAGCAACAAAATCCCCTGAAGTGGCAACACCTGCAAGTCCTGAATCATATAACGTAGCACCTGCTGCTGATGTTGCTGGTTTAGAATTAGATCCAGATAAGATGCTTGAAGCTATTGCTGGTACAGAATCTGGTTCAAAGAAAGGACAATCAAAAGTTGGTATGCGTACTAAACTTATTGGAGATGGTGGTAAGAGAGCTAGTGCTTCAGGTACATTCCAAATCACTGATGGTACTCTTAAGCAGATTTACAAGAAAGATCAGTTTAATGATGCCTTCCCAACGTTTAATGCGTTTAAAGCAGCCTTTGATAAAGATCCACAAGTTGAGTATCAAGCTGCTAGATCACTTGCTGTTGATCATATTAAGAACTATGGTGTCTACGCTTTAGGTGCATGGTACTATCCTGAGTTTGCTTCAAGAGCAGCAAAAGGAGATATGACTGTAATGAATCAAATCCCAAGAGCAGACTATGGTAATAGAATGACATGGGGTCAAAACTTTAATAAGAACCTAAACAGTTATAAGAAAGCACTTAGTAAATCACAGTTTGGCGGTGAGATGGAACTTACTATGGAAGAGATACAGCAGATTAAAGCTATGGGTGGTAAAGTAGAGTTCTGTTAAACCCTTGAAGTTTAGCTTGTTAAACTAGCAATATTTTAGTAAATTATAGAGTAGATACTATATTATTATGAAGAAGTATAAAGTAAGAGTTACGCTTAATCAGCCACGTCAGTATCAAGCTGGTGGTCAGCCGATGTTTACTCAAGAAGAGCTATTGGCTCAAGCAGCAGGTATTGAATCTGCATATCCAAAAGCAATAGCTAATCCTTCGGTGTATGACTATTTAGCGGCTCATGGTCAAGCAGCTAATGCTGACTACCAATCTCGCAAGAAGATAGCTCAGAACCTTGGGATTAAAAACTATAAGGGTACGGCAGAGCAAAATCTTCAGATGCTTGAGATGCTTAAAAATCAAAAAGACTTATCTTCTTTATTAAAAGAACAAGTAGCTCCTCAATCCAAAAATAAAAGATCTGGCTTGCCAACAGCAACAGATCCTTCTTGGAATACACCAATGCCTTCTCCTGCTAGTGGTATGAGATATATACCTCAACCTTTTGGAGCTCCTGGTAATATTGCACCTGCTACTAATAATGATGATAGCTGGGGTAAAGCACCAGTCAAAAAAAGCAAACGTTCTACGTTACCAGCAGCACCTGATAATTCTTGGGAAGATCAAGGACCACTTCCTGCAAGCGGTATTAGATATATCCCACAACCTTTTGTTGGTGCTGCAAACTATGGAGATGGTTGGGATGATGCTCCAACTGTTTGGGAATCAATAATTCAAGGTCCTGTATTTTATCCAAACTTGCCTGCAAAAAAAGGTAAGAAGCAAACACCTGTAGTTACTAATATGCCAAACTGGACTCGTAACAGAATACCTGGTGATCAGATGGGTGATGGTTGGGATTCAAAGCGTCCTTTCTATATGCCACAGAATATCTTTGGTAGAGAAGAAGGCGGTGAGATGATGGCTTACGGTGGACAATCTGGTCTTGGTTTAGATCTTGGTTCTCGTGTTATTGATAATGAGATGGGTCAACCAGATCCATATGCTGTTAAAGATACCTTACAAGCTGTACCAAGAGATATGGCAAACTTAGAAGCTGAACGTGGTGAAACTGCGTATGGTGACTTAGATAACGATGGTGAGATGGAACACTCAAAGATTGGCGGTAAGCGTCACTCGCAAGGTGGTACTCCATTAAACTTACAACCAGGTACATTTATTTATTCTGATACAAAAAGCATGAAGTTAAAAGGTCAAGCTTTAGCTCAGTTTGGTAAATCTGTTGGTTCAAGCAAAGGATATACTCCTGCTGATTTAGCTAAACAGTATGAAATAAACAAATATAAAGCTATCTTAGCAGATCCAAATGCAGATCAGTATCAGAAACGTACTGCTGAGATGATGATGAACAACAACAAGTTAAAGCTTGCCCAGTTAGCGTTAGCTCAAGAAGCAAAGAAAGGATTCCCTCAAGGTATCCCTCAAGCTGCTATGATGGCTTTACCTCCAGAGATTGCAGAACAGTTACAAGGAATGCAAGAACCGCAAGGTATGGAACAATCACCTGAAGCTATGGAGTATCAAAAGCGTGGTGGTTCAACATTCTCAGGTAATGCATGGTATCAAGAAGGTGGTATTAATAATCCAGGCTTCAAAGCTTTACCAGATTACGTTCAAGAAAAGATTACATCTAATATGGCTTATGGTGGTATTCATTTAGATCCATCAAAGAAAGGTACATTCAAAGCTCAAGCTACACGCATGGGTATGAGCACTCAAGAAGCTGCTGCACACATCTTAGCAAATAAAGATGAGTATTCACCAGAGATGGTTAAGAAAGCTAACTTTGCTAGAAACTTTGCAAAAGAAGATGGTGGTCTTGTTGAATATCAAACAGCAGGTCAAGTACAGAGAGTTCCAGTTTATTCTCCACAAGATCAAGCTACTCTTAGTTCATTGATGCCAAACTATAATGTTGGCATGCCGTTGAATGCACGTACTCCAGGATCAGTTCCTGTAATGCAATCAAAAACTAAAGCTGGTGTATACGGAGAAGAGAACTGGTGGGATGCTGCACATCAAGCAGACTTTAAGCAAAGATTCCCAGAGTTCTTCCAAAACGCTCCAACATGGGATCCAAGAATACCTGGTGCTACAAGAGCTTTCCAAGAGTATGTTAATCCACAGTTGATAGCAGCGGGTCTTTCTCCTCTTGCTACAGATGATAAGTTTGGTGAGTTAACGTATAGTACTCCTTCATTAACTCCTTATAATAAGCTTCCTTTAAAGAAGCCAGGTCTTCCAGTTAATATTCAACAACCAGTTATTGGACAAACAAAACCTGTATCTTATTGGACAGGTGATGACGAAGCTCAAATGGGACCTGAAGAAACAGCACCAGTAGCAGCTAAGCAAGCTTCAGTAAAACAAGTAGCTAAAAAGCAATCTGCTGATAGATTTTCTTATATGACACCAGATAAGTTAGCAATGCTACAATCTTTATTTACAAGAGCTGGTGTTCCAACAATGACTCCGTTTGTTCAAGCTCCTGATTATGTAAAACAAGAAGCTGCATTTGCTGATCCTACAAGACAGTATGCTGCAGTTGCTGAACAAGCAAACATGCAGAACCAAGGCTTACGTACATTTGGTAGACCACAAGCTAATCTTGCAGGAGCTAGTCAAATAGCAGGTAAGCAACTAGAAGCTATATCAAATATTGGTGCTGCAACAAACATGCAGAACGTTGGTATTGCTAATCAAGTTAATGCTACAAACACTGCCCTTGAGAATCAAAACTTAGCACAAAGAGCACAAGCTGCTAATATGTTAGGTGAGATGGTTAATAAGTATAACTTAGAGAACTTCTCAATGAGAGATGCTGCTGATAAGCAAACATTAGCTGCATATCAGAATGCATTTATGAATAGAGCTATGCTTGATATGGTTAATAGATCTAATCCATACTTTGCAATGGATCCTATTACTGGTAGATCTACATTTAAAGGTGGTAAGAATCCTTTTAACTCAACAACTGGTAGTTCTGCTGCAGGTATGAATACATATCCTGATTTGTTAGCTTATGCAACTAAAACATTAGGTATGCCTCAAGCAATGGCTGAGAAGTGGGCAGAATCACAGTTATCTGGTAAATCAACTAGAACTACAACAGATAGTAACTACGATGGGTATCCAGACAAGCAAGTAGCAAGTATGATGGGTGCTGTTAATCCATTCTTAGCAATGTTCGGGCAACGTTAAACCCAATAAGTTTAAGTTTAAACTTAACATATTTTTGTGTATATTATTAATGTACTATGGCATCAGTAAATCCATATCCTTCAGGGAATAACGCAATAGCTCCTCTTCCTTTATTTACTCCAGACTTTGGAGCAATAGGCACGTTGTTACAACGGAGGTCAGCTATGTATGAGCAAGGCTTTAATCAAATAAAAGCTGCAAACGATTCTATTGTCAATGCTCCATTAACTAATCAGAATAACGAAGTCTTAAGAACTCAATACTTACAGCAAGCACAGCAACGTCTTAAAGATATATCTAGTATGGATTTATCTGAAGGTAGAAACGTTGATGAGGCTCAGTCTGTATTTGCTCCATTCTGGCAAGATAAGTTTATGTTAAAAGACATGGCTTATACTAAACAAGCTCAGTCTGAAATAAGTAAAGCATTTGCTGCAAGAGATTCAACAGACGAAAAGATTAGAGCTACGTATAGTGATACTGCTATTCAGTATATTCAGAACGGTTTAGATCCATTACGTACAGCGAATAGAACAGAAGAAGATTTTTCTAAAGTACAACAGCGTCGTTTCATTAGATCTCAAAATATTATGGGAGATATTGAAAAGCTACGTAAAGATGCTGGCTTTGAAGTACAAACAGTTGATGCATCTGGTCCACAGATAGTAACTACTACAAATGGTGTTAAGTCTTTGACATCTTATAAGAACTTTATTCAAGCTAACTGGAAACCAGAGTATGATGATTATCTACGAATGGAGATGACAGTTGCTCATGAGCGTTCTGTAAAAGAGAAGATGAATCAGTTTGGAGTATCTGAGATGGAAGCAAAACAGATGATTGGTAAAGATTATCTTGCGGACACAAGAAAGACTTATGAGAGCGGTAAAGTAGAACTTACAGCAAATATTGCTGGTATTGATTCACAGTTAGAAGAACTTAAGAAGACTAAAGTAACTCCGAATAACTCTGCAGCTTTAATGCAGAAGTATAGAGAACTAGAAGAAGCTAAAAAACAGTATGGTAAACAGATCTCTGACTATGATGAGCGTTTAACTGATATTGATAAAAACTACGAGTCTAATCTTAGAGGTGTTACAGCAAACGGTCCTGTTTATTTTACCCAGTATGGTAAGATGAAGAAGATGAACGATATTGCAAACGCATTAGCTTCTGCTATTAAGCAAGATGTTAAAAAGAACGATGCTTTTTTTGCAACTGATGACTTGAGAATAAAGCTTGAAGACCAAGATATAAAAAGAGAAACTTTACAGTTCCAAAAAGATATTGCTCTTGGCAAATATCCATATAGTGCAGCTGGTAAAGCAATTCTAGGTACTGGTCCTGATGGAAGTCCTCAAGTTAGTTTTGGTGGAGGAGGTAATGATGGTACATTAAACGGTCAAGATACTACTCCAGAAGGAAAAGGAAAGACTCAGTTTGATACACCAATGGTTACAGGTATCAATACTCAAGCTCAGATCACAAAAGCTAATGCTTATGAAGTATATGTTGACAATGTTACAAAGCAACGTTACTCAGCATATAACAGTATCTTTAGTGCTATAGAGAAAGACGCAGATTTACAAGGTATATTACCTACTGATTTTGTTAAGTCATTACGTGCAGCTGATGGTGTTACTCCTGCTTCTGCAAAAACTAAATACAAAGATGAGGTTTTTACAAAGCTAAAAGAAAAAGGTATTATACCTGCTGATGCTAAGTATGACTATGCTTCTGGACCAACTCGTGTAGTTAATGCAATTACATCTTGGATGTATAATAAGTATAGTGAGAAGTACAAGAGTGGTAAAGCTACTGATAACGAGTTAGATATATATAATGAGTTAGAGCAATCAAGAGATGCTATAAATGAATGGGGCTTACAGAGTAAAGAGCAAAAAGATTTAGTTAATAAGGCTCTTGCTAATGATAAGTATGCTCCTATTAGAACAGGAACTCCTGGTAATTATAAAGTATTAGATCCTTCCACACTTACATCTATTGCAAGTAAAAAATATAGTATTAGTTCTAAGGAGATATCAACTAAAGATCTAGTATCTATGCTATATTCAGGTGATGGTGTTGTTAAATATGATATACCATGGTCTGATAAAGCAGGAAACTATCATTCTGGAAGACAGTATGTAGTATCAAAAAGTACTGGTGAGGAGTATAATGTTAGCGGTTATATTTCAAAGTTTAAAGATGATTATGACTTTGCAAAACTAGCTCCCTTGTATAAATCTGTTCAGTCTGAGATTGTACCGAACGCTAAATACTATATTGATAGATTAGGTAAAGTAGGTATGGTTACTACTTATACATCAGATGGTAAGCGTGATACTTTAGATAAGGGTCAGTTATTAGTTACTGAAGCTTTAGCTGGTAGTAACTTTGAACAAGCTGATGGTAATGGCGGTGTTGCTAACATTGATGCTTTAGTACAACTTGGTGCTGATAGAGAAAAAGTTATTACTTTCTTTAATACAACTGCAAGAGATGGTGGTAATGCATTAGGTCGTGTTGATTATACAACAATAGGTAAAAACGGTAATCCTTCTGTAATCATCGGTTATAAACAAGAGCTTTTGAAAGAAGAGAGTAAGTCAGGTAGTGGTATATTAGATGAAAAGTCGATTGCTGCTATTGGTCGTTTAGGTATTGAAGTAAACCTTGCTAATGGTATTAAGTTAAAGAATGCACCATCTGTTCAAGAAGCTGGTTATATCTCAAAGGTTCTTACTCAAGGTGAGATTCTAAAGAGCAATCAAATGGATGAAGTAGGTGGTTTTAAATACATCCTTAAACAAAACTCAACTGGAGATGGTGTAATGATTAAGATAGATCAAAAAAACTTAAGACAGGAAGTTGGTCCAGATGGTAAAACAATTATTGCTGGGGAGAATGAGTTTGTTGAGGGTAGTTGGCAAAACATATCATATGCTCAAATGGCTCCTGAAGAGTTGTATCAGTATATTCAAAAGCAAAAAATACAAAACTACAAGCGGTTAAGAGATTTTAGAACTGCTGCTGCACCAAAGCAACAAAGTAATGTTACATTAGGAGATTTATTAAATAACCAGTAATAGATGGAGTCTATATTAAACTCGCTCAATAATAGCCTTGGAGGTCCTGATATTAAAACACCAGACTTAGAACCAAAGCTATTAGATTTTATCGATCCTTTTGAGCAACGTGGTCAAGAACAAGCACAACAACTAGTTAGCTCATCTACTGCTGATCCTACCGCTTCTTTTTTATCAGGAGCATTGGCAGGTGGACCTTCTTTGTCCACTCAAATGCAGCCAATAAACTTTAACCCTGAGCAGACACAGTTAGATAGATACACTAACTCATCATATTCTGCTGAGCTCGGTTTTGATCCTAGAAGAAATAATGAAGAGTTGTATGCGTCAAGACAAACTTGGGGTGATACAATGGGTAATGCTTTTGCAGGTGCAGGTCGTCTAGCTTCTAATACATTCCTTGAAGGATGGAAAGGTTGGGGAAGACTTGCTGATGCAATGACTTCTTTTGATGCATCAAAGCTACAACCAGATGAAACAGAGATGTATCAGATGGCAAAGTTGCAGGAAGATGTAATGAATAAGTACGCTATCTTTAGAAGTGCTGATTCAGAGAAGTCTGTATTTAATAAGCAGTTTTTTGGTGATCTTGTTCAGAACTCAGGTTTTGCAGTTGGTGCGATTGCTCAAGCTTTATCAGAAGAGTTATTAACCTTTGGTGCATCTAGTTTATTCTCAGCTACAAAGCTTGGAATGCGATTCATGAAAGGGGTTGATAAGCTTCAAGACGTTGAAGAGTTTGCAAGATTAAACAAATCACTTGGAGATATCTATAAACAAGAAGGATTAGCAAAGACTATATGGAAAGGTTTCCAGAAGTTTAATCCTATTGGATCTACTACAAACGCTATTGAGAAAGCAGTTGTTGCTGGTAAGAATGGTGCAGGTGCTGCTCAGATTGCAGCGTTAACCTTTGGTGGATTTAGAAGAACATTAAGTGAAGCTAACATGGCTCGTTCAGAAGCCATTTTTGAAGCAGCTGGTACATACAAAGAACTTAAAGATCGTTTAACAGAACAGCATCTTGAAAGAACAGGTGAGCTACCAGTTGGTGAAGACTTAGAGCGTATTGATAGAGTATCAAAAGATGCATCCTCAGATAACTTCAACGTTAACTTTGGTATGCTATTTGCTCTTAATAGATTCCAGTTTGATAACATGCTTGGTCACTTTAATGCTGAGCGTAGATTATTCAAGAACGTTGGACAATATGCTGATGATGTATTAAAGGTATCAGGTAAGGTTGCTGATAAAGAACTAACTAAAGTATATCAAGTTGGTTCATTAGGAGCTCTTGGTGCAGCAAAAGAGATTGCTACTGACTTTGGTAAAAAGGAAGCAGCATGGCAAGTAAGTAAGTTTCTTGGAAAGAACTTATTCAAGTGGGAGACATCAGAAGGTTTACAAGAGTTATTCCAAGAAGGTTCTAACAAGGGTCTTCAGGATTATTACTATAACTTATATCATGGTAAGAAAGGATACTCTGGTAAGACTGATGCTATCATGAGTAGTGTTCAGAATCCATTAGCAGATACTCAAGGAATGAAGACATTCTTGATGGGTGCTGTTACTGGTCGATTATTATCTCCAATCAACTTTACAATGGGCAAAGTACAAGAACGTATAATGACCACTGATAAGCAGAGAGAAGAGATAAAGAAAGACAAGACTGCTACTGTTGCTGCGATAAATGAGTTCTACAAGAATCCTTATGCGGTATTAAAAGATGAGATAGCAAACTTTAAGGTTCAGAACAAAGTTGCTGCTACAATGCAGGAAGCTGTTGGTAATAAAGATAAGTATACTTACTATAACTCAAGAGATACTGCATTTGCAAAAGCTGTTTCAGCTGCAAAGAAAGCAGGTATGGTTTCTGCTTTGATTGATACTATTAGAGGTCAAGGAGAATCATTTAGTGTTGAGGATGCAAAAGAAGCATACGGCTTAGATCCAACAGTTGATAGTGCTAAGTCTGTTAAGGAATACTTTAACAAGATTGCTGATGATGTTGAAACGTTTAACAAAACATGGGAAACGTTAAACGAAAAGTATGGTGATTTAATCCAACCAGATTTATACGCTGAAGGTAGTCAAGGTCAGAAAGATGCTCAGATGTTAAAGAGTGTTCTTGATGATTATATTGAGATGCTTGCAACAAACTCATTCAAAGCAAAGTCTGCTATTGAAAGAGCAAATAACTTATATACAAGAGCTGCGGCTAATCCTAATCTTGGAGGAGCTGCTTCTGCTGCATATAAAGTATTAGGTTCTCAAGCTAAGATGCTTGGTGAGATGGATCTTCTTATAAAGGAGATAGACAACCTTAAACAAGTAAAGAAGCGTACTCCTGAAGAGGCACAAACTCTTAAGTATAAAGAGCGTCAACTACAAGCTATTGCAAAGTGGTTAGACTCATGGGAGAAGTTATCTAATCGCGATGAGACTAATATGTCTAAGCGTGAGCAACGTTATGCAAAAGATGCTTACAAGAGATTCATTAACTACAAGACAGAAGAAGCTGGTTTAAACACTGCTCTTTTATCTAATACAGATATTGATGAGACTTACGAAGATCTATTAGAGTACATCCAGTTAAACAATGACTCTGAAGAACATCTTAATGCTTATAACTTCCTAGCAGATCCAACAAGTATTGTTGCTTTAGCTAATCGTATGAAGGCTGCAAAGAAGGTAGTACAGCAACAATTAGCAAAAGAAGCAAAGGATGAGGCTACTAAATCATTTACAGATGCTCTTACAGGAGCTGTAACACCAGAAGATGGTGAGAATGTTACTGATGCTGATACATCTGACTTAACAGAAGATGTTGAAGATGCAGCAAGTGCACCAGAAAGTGGAAGTATAAATGTTGAAGCTCTTCTTGCAGATCTAAAAGAAGGTTATGTTCAAGTAATTAAGTTACAACAAGAGATATCTGAAGAAGGTGTAGGGGTTATGAACCCATATGCTTTTATTGCATTTAGCACAAAAGGTAGTCAGATTCTTCTAGACTATGGTGTTAATAAGAAAGATATAGCATTTAATATTGCTCATCCTTCAAGAGAGAACTACACTGATGTTGAGTTTACTTATACAGGTGCTAAGTCATCTAATAATGTTCCAACTGAAGTAGCGGAACCTACAGAGGTTGAACCAACACCAGAAGTATCAACTGAAGATCAACCAGTACCAGTAACTCCAGAAGAAGCTGTTCAAGTTGAACAACCTCCAGTAGTTGCTGAAGCTCCAACTGAGACTCCAGTAGTTGTTGATGAAGAACAACTTGATCCTGAGCAAGAAGAGTATGAAGCTAACCCTAACAATAGTCTTGAAGTAAACGGAGTTAAGTTTGTTCTTGGTAACTACATAGTACCGACTGATGGTTCAGAAGTAGTAGTTAAGATTGTTTCTGTCGGTAAAGATAGAGTTTGGGTACAACATGGTAATGAATCAGAATATGAGCTTACAGATAAGCAGTTAGCTGATTTCCTTACAAACAATGCTATTACTGTATCTTCTAATCCAAAAGCAAAAACAATGGTCACTCCAGTAGCTACGGTTACTGAAGCTCAGAAGAAAGAAGTACAGAAAGCAAAAGAAGCTCAAGAAGAAGATGTTGATCTTGATGCTCTTGAGTATACTACGGATAATGTTGATATTGATTATGTTGATGGTACAAATCCTGATACATCTGTTGAGGAAGATTCAAGAACTCCAATCAACTCTGGATCAAAGATTAACAATGCATCTGATAACTTTGTAGTATATACAGATAAAAAAGGTGTACGTAGATTAAAGCGTACTGACGGTAATGAGTCTTATCCATTAATCTTAGGAACATCTCGTATACAAGAAGGTACTCCTTTAATGTTTGAGATTGATTCTAACATTGCTGACTTTGATGATTATGATTACGTTCAACAAACTGGTATCACAAAGCGTAAGAAAGAAGACTTCTTTGATGCTGACGGTAAAATAAAGCAAGAAGCTATTGATGACTTCCCAGTTGCTATCTATACTATGCATAATGGTAAAAAGATAAAGCTTGGATACTTACCAACAGTTAAGTTTGTTACAGCTAGATATTCTGACTCAGGAGTATTAGCTCACACAAAAGAACGTATTGTTACACCTGACGGTACCGTTATTGATAACCTTGCTATTCAACGTCAAGCTATTCTTGATCATAGAAAAGCATTGTTCAACGGCTTTAATAAAGATAAAGCAACTGTATTTACAAGTACTGTAATAGCAAAGTCAGTTGGTGTACTAAGAACTGACGGTTCAAAGAAACCATTGAAGCAAGCTTTAAGTAAGAATACTCAAGTTGCTATTATCAAGCAAGGTAAAGTACATGTTACGGATAAGTACTCAGAGAGTAATCTTTATGTTCCTAACATTATCACTGACGGTAAAGCTAATGGATGGCCAGTTGCTATAATACCAACTCCAACAGGTAAGCGTCTTGCTTCTCTTGTTACAGTTCCTGTATTAAAAGACGGGCATATTGATTTTATTCTTGGTTCATGGAGAGCGTTTCATAACTATAACGTTGATGTAGCAGCAGGAAAGAATGGTAAAGATAGTGATCTTGCTATTATCCAAGCTGTATACAAAGCTTATGGTATTGAGTTTATTGACGGAGAGACTGCTGACTTTGCACGTTTAAGCAAGTATGTTAATGATTATATTACTCATACTAGCTCAAAAGCATACAATCCAATAAGTCAAGGTAAGGTTCACTTTAACATTACACCAAAAGGATACTTATCAATATGGCAAGTAAACACAGGTGATAAGAAGAAAGATAGTCTTATTATCGGAAACTTAGATGAGATATCAGAAGAAAAAATCAATAAGTTTTACGATATTGCAGCAAACTTAAGATACAGTATACGCTTTGGTACTGAGCAATCAGCAGGTATTGGTAATGATAAGTTAATGACTGATCTTACTATCAATCCTGATACTGGTGCTTTAGAGCAATCACAGCCTATGACGTATAATGAATATATGCTACAAACACTTGAGACTACATTAGAAGAAGGGCGTCCTTACGATGAAGCTAACACAGACGCTGATGAGTTAGTACACTTCTCTAACCCTGTTGTTGTATTTGGTAATATAGATTCAGAGACTCCATCATCAGGTACTAAACCTGAAGTTGCACCAAAAGCTCCTACTCCTATAGCCCCAACTCCTAATGCACCTACATCTGATGCTATTAGTAAGTTAAAAGAAGAGCAGGCAAAAGAACTAGAGTTGGTTCGTAAACCAGTTCTTAATGGTAATGAGATTATTGATGATACAGATGGTTCTACTATTGATGAGTATGATACTGCAGAAGAAGCAATTAATGCATTACCTGAGCAAGTAAAATACTACGAAGAAAAAGCAAAAGAGATTGATGCAAGATACACTATGTTAATTGCTGAAGAGGAGGCTAAAGTCAATGATTCTGCGTATATTAATGTAACGGATACATCTAAATCACAAGCACCTTTATCTCAAGAAGAAGCATTGGCTAAGTTCATGGATATGGACTTTGGACAACAGTTTGGTACTAACCAAACAGTTAACAAAGATCTAATCAAAGGTAACGATGATGAGTTGAAGTCAATAGCAACTACTACTAAGAAACTAGAGAACGAGAATAAACTTAACAAGAAGTGTAACTAATATGGCATGTTTATATAACATTAGCGGATCAGAGTTTTCAGAAGTAGAGGTTAAGCAGATTCTAAAGAGTGCTGCTACTCTACCAGGTAATGAAGGTTTGTCTGATGAACAATTATTAGATCTTGTAAAACAAGCTGTTGAAGATCGCTTTGTTAACATCAACTTATTTAATCTTGTACAAGAGCAGTCAATAACGAACGCGATCTTTTCACAGTTCGTTGATGAGCTTGGTTTGTTAAAGCCAGGTGGTACGTATGAGAAATCATCTCGTGTTTTATTTGCTGATATAAAGAGTAAGTTAAAGAACACAGCTTTAAAGGTTAAGTATTTTACTGAGAATATTGCTACTTCAGAAGAAGCATATAATGCTTTAAAAGAATCAGCAACAGAAGATATGCTTGCAAAGATACCTGAGCTTGGTATTCTTAACTACAAGGAGTTCTCTTATCTTGGAGAGTTGCTAGATAACGTTACTGATGATGAGAACTTCGATAAGTTCACAGAGCAAGTTATCATTAAGCTTAATCGTTTAGGACTAAAGGTTTCATCTGAAAACGAGATTCAAGACTTTGGTTTAACAAACGAATACTATGAGAGCTTACTTGCTGATGCAGGTGAGTTATTTGGCGAAGACGATGTTGATGTTGAAGATCCTTCTGTAAACGAAAGCTTTTCTGATTCACGTTCATTCCAGATGAACCCAAAGGATACAGCTACGACTCGTGTAAAGCTGTTATTTTCAAGTATTAAGAGTGACAAGGCTAATCTATTAGGTCTTGCTGATTTCGTGCCTTACGATCAAGTATTTGAAGACTTACTTGTATTAGGTGCAGGATTACAACATGTTACTTATGAGTCTTTACAAGAAGCTATTTTAGAGAAAGCTCAAGTTAAGCCATACCTATTAAACGTTCACAAGAAGTTAGGTGAGTTACAAGCATCAAAGAATGTTCAGTTACTAAACGAAGTACTTACTGTAATAAACAAAGCATACACAGATCATACTATGTTGCTTTGGGAGAAAGTTAAAGAAGGTGGTGTAAGTGTTAAGGTTATTAGTTCTAATCGTAATAGTGTTGTTAGACAAATAAAAAACGATTGGTTAGAGTTACAAAAAGTATCAAAGCTTGTTAACAAGAATAAGTTTGGCAACTTAGTTATAAACACTGAGTTAGCTAAGTCATTGAAAGAGAAGTACTTAGAGATTAGATCTGGTAATAACTTAACAAAGAAACAAGAGTTCTTTAAAGAGTTACTTACCTCAATGAATATTCCTGTTGATGATGCTTACATGAAACATATTGGAGTAGCATTAAAAGCAAACAAGTTCAGAACCTTTAAAGCAAAGAGCTTTTCTGATTTACTTGCAACAGGTAATGTTGTTGATAATATTCTTAACACGTTAACAGCTGATATTGATACAACAACTGAGTCAGCAAACTACGAAGATAAGAACAACCCTATTGTTCACGAGCGTGTATTTAATATACTTGCAAGTCTTTACTATGATCTACACTCAGATATCTATCAAACTGGTAGCTATCAGAATGGTGAGAACAAAAATATCTATGCTTATGTACAACCTTCTTACTTAGAAACAGTAAAGAAGAAACTAAAGACAAAGAGTTTCTTAGAGGTATTAAGTAAAAGAGCTTATAGTAAAAGTTCAGAAGTAGTTAGACGTTTGCTTGAAGACGAGAAGACTGATAACGAATCATTCGTTTATGCAATATCGTATTCAGATAGTATAAAAGAAGATAAGAAAGGAGAGATTGGTAAGGTTAAGAAGAACCAATCGCCAAGAGAGTTGATTCTTGATACATATTTAAAGCATCAGAATAACTTTGCTAAGACTGGTTACTATAATATGTTTACTTTATCGGATAAGACAACTGCTCCGGTAATACAGATAACAAAAGATAGTCTTGATCCATCAACTGATTTTGCTTTCTTCAAGACTAAGCCAACCGTTAGAGATTCATTCCAGTTTAAAGACGCATTCAAGAATAAGTTATATGATCTAGCAAAAGCTGA
>JACCEB011038889.1_pt1 | contig 58323 bp, 39 predicted proteins | sample 7454761 | NCBI WGS metagenome assembly JACCEB01 (sample SAMN15323454, study PRJNA562643) | freshwater metagenome | isolation source: river surface water | place: USA:Blue River Watershed | collected 2017-08-18
CACTATTAGAAACAGCGTTAACCACTGAAACACTCTCATCACTTTCATGCATACTTGTGCTATCATCGTCATCACCAGGTTGTGTTAATACTACAGTTCTACTATTTATTACTACATCATTTTTAATTTTAGGCTGAGGCTCAACATAATTAATTGAAGGAGGTGGTTGAAGAGCTTGAAGATATTTTTGAATTGCTAAAAATGTAGCAATTGATAGACCACCCCCATCTTGATAATATATTTTTCCATCTTTCGAAATTTTAGATAATGTGGTATTTAATAATGACATATCAAAATCACCATTATCAGTTTTTTCTAACTTTCCTATTTTAATACCACTAACATATTGTAATAATCCTTGGTCTTGAAAATGGGTATCAGCATTATAAGGTCGCGATAATTTATCAATATTATCATGGTCATCGTCAAAAAAGATTGTCTCAAAAAATGTTTTTTTCTTTTTGAGCGTTAATTTGTCAGTTGGTAGACTCAACTCCAGTGTTAATCCTGATAAATCCATTACTAAACGGCGTATCATTTTATTTTTACCAAATGTTCTCATTTCATTACTATAAACAGGTTTATATTCATCATACTTTTCTTGATTATTTTCAATATAATCAAACTTCCCTCCTGTCTTAGATATTTTTATTCCAGATGGATTAGTGCTTAATATAACACCAGATTTATAAACATGTAATCTTTCTAAATCATCCTTTTCAAGGTGTCCTAGTCCGAAAACCTTAGGATTATACTGGAGGCTTTTTTCATACAATGTAAAATTAATATTTTCCATTTTGGTTGAATCAATACCCATAAATCTTGAATAGTAAGTACCCATTTTATAATCTAATTCTTCATTATTCTCATATGGATTATAAAATGGATTTACAAATGGAGTAGAACTGGGAGTGGTTAATGACAGTTCTTTATTCATATATTCAAATAATATTTGTAAACAGCGAAAAATAACATCTGATTCACCAAATGTAACAATTGCTAATTTTTTACTATTTCTATGTAAATAATCGAACAAACGAACAAAAAATCTTCCACGTTCAAACCCAAACATAAGACTAACAAATAACCCAATCTGAGAACTTTGAAGATCTTGAATAGAACCTGGTGAATTTTCATCCAAACTCGTTAAAATGTCATCGCAATAACCTGCACTCAATATCATTCTTTGACCTGTAACAGTGAGATTTTCAGGAAAACTCCTGGTATGAATACCCCCTCTTGTGAGTGTATTATCAAAATCAAACAAATATATATCAAATGCATTAACTAGAAGACGTATATCTGCTTTCTTTTCACCACTAAGCCCTAGGGTTTCTAACTTTTCATCTGTTGTTTCAGAATCAATAATATAATCTGACCTATCTCTAAGAGTGTTATTTTGACTAGACAAAGACAACGAAGATGTAGGCGGTGATTCTCTAGTAACAACTAGACGGGCGGCATTATTATTTGTAAATGCCGTCAATGGTCCATGAAATAATGTAAAGCCCGTTTGATTATTAATCATATACATATAGTCCTTAGCATTTCCAGGTAAAGGTGAAATAAAAACATAAGTATCCTGGGGTGATGATGGTCGGGCTCTCTCCTCAATTTGTGTTCTCTCTTCAATCTTTCTATTTATAGAATTAATAATAAAATCTAAATAAGAATAGTTACCACCGGATTTTTTAGTATTATTCAGATATAATGATTCATCTACAAATTTATCAAAATCAGCTTTATCAAAAAAATATTCATCTAAAAATTTATATTCAATATCCCTCTCTCCTGTAGCTCCTACTCTCTTTAATTCTAATAAAGTAGGTTGAATATTCCTATTGATTTTTTCGCCACGTAATAAAGGCATTAAGAAGTCTTGTTCAGTTTCCATGCTAATTAATAATGCTATTTTTAGTTGTTTTTTTGTATATTTTAGACTAGTAAAATATATCAAAGTATTATTATTTTCTTGTCTGGCAAAAAAATCTAATAATGCTTTTAACACTAACATGGAATGCCCAAAAAATAATTTACTAAAACTTTCAGTAGCGGATTGTTCCCCTTGAATAGGAAGTTGTATAGCTCTTGAATACATTTTATAATCTTTAAATGATTGAATAGTATCTGAACCATAAACATTTCCGTTAGTTAACAATCCCATTGCAAATTGTGTTAAAAGATTATCAATGTCTATAAATATAGCTCGTGGTGTTTTAAACGCATCAACTAATGGTAACATATACTTTAAGCCATATTTTGTATGACCAATGGAACGAATATAAGCAATATTATCATCTAAAAATGATAGAATATAATCTTTTATTTTTTTATTATTACTACCATTATTATTATTACCATTACCATCATTACCATTATTACCAGCTTTTTTATTTATCTTACTCGCATTAATAGCTCTCTGTATCATGTCTTTTAAATAATTTATAAAAATCGATGAAAATAAAAATTTACCAATAGTTGTGTTGCTTTCAAAAGCTGAAACAATTGAGTTTGCGATACTTTCTTTTTTGTTTTCTTTAGTAGAATCATCATACTTGAAGGAATATAATACTCCACTACCGTTGTTAGGATATGGAAAAGAAAAAATAAATTCTTTCCCTCCTCTTTGTATTTTTATAGATTGTTTTTTCTTTTTTTTTACATTTTCACATGATAGATTTTTTTTATTTGTTTTTTTAAGTAGTTTTTTATTACTTTTAATCAAATGTTTCTTTGTTTTGGGTGTTTTCAATTCTTTCTTTAGTTTCTTTTTCGAATTGCTAAAATTATTTATTTTTTTAACTGATTTAGCCATCAAAAATATTTGATATTTATTTAAATATGATAAAAAAATCAAGAATTAACAGAAAAAATAAAAAGTAAGTAAAATTATGAAATAGTTACACTATTTATTAAACGACTGTATCATATGCATATGTAAAGCTCTTTTCAATATTCTTCTGAGAATAATGTAATTGAATACCTTCGGATGTTTCAATATATCCACTGATTTTGAGTGTTCCACGAGGATGATGAACTGAATTATGACACTTTTTACAAAGAACTACAAGATTAGATTCGCGGTTTTTATCAATACTTCCAATCTTACCATTGTTATCAGCAGTGCATTGGAATTGAATATGATGGACATCTTCACCTGGACTATTGCAAACTTGGCATTTATCGATACGCACATTGGAGTTATATTTAGATGGCTTATTATTCAAAAATGACCCCAGGGATTCATTTGTAATTTCAGCCCGAATCTTAAATGCATCTTCAATAAAATCATCGTCAATTGCCATAGCTTTGCAAACTTCCAGACCATATGTAGAAGGTCCAGAACCTTCCTTTAATTTACGGTCATAAATTAATTTCTTACTAGCTTGGTCATAAATCACACTGAGATGATAATTCTTAACATTCTCTAGTGTAATTAAATGTTGACTGTCAGCTAAGAAATGCAAGTGTGTCGCAAAAATAAACTTAGCCTTAGATTTAGATAATTTCTTGATACCGGCTGTTACAATTGCTGTTGCTGATACAGTTTCTGTTCCCGAACATAATTCATCACCTAGAACAAGACTTCTAGCACTAGCATGTTTAATAATCGACTTTAATTCACTGATTTCAACTTCAAATGTTGATTGACCCTTAAAAATATTATCATTATTCCAAATTCGAGTGAATAAATATTCAAAAGGATAATATTTCATTGATTTGGCTGCAACAAAGAAACCAGCTTGAGCTAGAATAAGATTAATCCCAATTGCTTTCATTAGTGATGATTTACCACTCGCATTGACACCAAATAAAAGAATACCATCCAGATTATCTTTGCCTAAAACGACATCATTATCGACATAATGGATTTTTTGATTAATATGTTCGATAATTGGGTGACGAATACCTGTAAAATCGATAAAACTTGCTGGCTTTTCATCTTCGGGGTCATAAACAATTTCAGGTTCAACATATGCTTTTTCAATCGCAATTTTAGCACCTGTTTTAACAATATCAACATTAACAATAAAATTGGTAATATCACGAAGAATTAGTAAATACTTCTCGGAAAAGTCACTAATAACATCTTTGTAAACTGAAATAACTGTGGTTTTAAGAACATCCATTTCTTGACGTAATTTATGATTAATTTTTTCAAAAATTGATAAATTATCCGGGATTATCCCTTTAACTGGCTTTTTCATCTTTTCCTCATGTTTACTTTTGTCACGAGTGTCTAAAGTTACTACAACATCATTATTATTTGCCGAACGTGATTTATTCTCAAAATTAAATGCATTAAATGGAATGGTGTATTCTAGAATATCTGTCAGATTTGTTGGGTCACATGGGTCACGAAGGACACGTATTGTTAGTTCATGCTTACCTTTCTTCATTTCTTCTTCAAGACGTCGTTTAAAGATATCAAAACGGTTGCGGGTTAGAAAGATGTGATGTTGAAATTGGTCACTATAGTCAAATTTAGCAACTTTTTTAATTGTTCGAGTAACAGTTTCGCGTTCATCAACCAATACATCAATCCAGTCAGCTAGTTCTTTAAAAAACCCTAACCATTGATTAATTTTCAGTTGATGTTCATCCAATTTAGGATTGCAACCAAATTTGAAAAAATTTTTATCAACCTTTTCCAGGGTATTAAACGTGGCCTTTTCAACATCAAATTTAGAGTCTAATGTTGTATAGGCTTCTTTAAATTTCTTCCAATTTTCATCAGAAGGAAGAAGATTTTTAATAATATCTGAATAAATTGATTTAGTTGCAATAATATCATAAACATTTAAAATACCATTGTATGAATTAATTACTCCGGTAATTTCGTTAGGCATCAAAGTATTCATTGCAATACGACGATGATAACGTTCTAAATCACGAATATTACGTAATTCATTTTCCAGACTTAAATAAAGATTACGATTAGGGTTACCATTGATATCAAAGTCCATCATGGCTTTAATTTCAGTGTAACGACCTTTAATAATTTCAGGGTCACGAATAGGATTTAAAATACGATTACGAAATCCACGACGACCAACAACTGTGGTCGTCATATCAAGAATGCGAAGAAGGGATGTTTCTTTTGTTACGAAACGATTATCAATAATGTTTAATTGTTCGAGGGAATTATTAGCCAAAATAAGTTGGGTGTTCATTTCCCAAACTTCAGGTTCATAGATTTTATTAAGCATAATTGTTGAATGGTCTAAAATATATTTTAAGAGAAGCATCAGACTTAAACGTCCAAATTCTTTATATCCTAACCCCAATGAATCGAGGATATTTACTTTTGATTTGTGTTGATAAATACGTTCAAAAAATTTAGTTTGAGTGTCGATTAATTTTTCGACAAAACCATAATTAATAAAGTTGTAACGATAAGGGCGATTACCTAAATTCAAAGCGTTAATCAAATCAGTTTCAGTAATATCTTCTGGTAAATGATTTGTTTCAATTAACACTTCACGTGGATTTTTAGCCGAAATGAATTTTTGGATTTCGTCATAGGTTAGAATAGTATTTTGGTCAATTGCAAAAGTTTCATAAACAGTTGTTTGACCACTGATACTATCAATTGATGACATACCAATATAAATGGTTGATTGGTTTTTAATAACACGACTCCGAGCTCTTTCAATGACAACTAAAACAATACAATTACTTTCTTCTGAGGTTCTTACATTTGTCCCAGGCGAATAAATACCTTCGACAGACCGCGTAGAACCAGAACACTGTTCGTCTTGTTTAATTACCACTACTGTCCAGCCATGTTCATCAACAGCAATATTAACAAATTTATCAAGCATATAAATTGGAAATCCGCCCATAAAAACTTTGGCGTCATTATTAATACCCAAACAAACTTTCTTTTGGGACATATTTAGATTGCAAATATCAGCAATTTGATGTAAAACACCGAGCTTTTGACCATCTGGTAATTCGGCACTATAAATTTCATAAAAATCACCAACTTGGATATAAACAACTGTTCTTTCACCAAATTGTTTTTGGTATTTTAAAACATCATTAAAATAAGTATCAATTAATTTAGGGGAATCTACCCGTTCACACTTTAATTTTTGAAGTTGCGATTGCGTCTGCATTGAGGGGAAATATGCGTATAGCTTATATATTTAAATATTGAAATAATTTTATATTAATTTTTTATAAAAAAAAAAATAATTCTAAAATTCTAAAATTCTAAAAAATATATATTAAACAAAGTTATAAGTTTCAATCCATTTTTCAAATTTTGCTTTATTTATATCTTCCATGTATTTTGGATTTAAATATTTACGACAATCTGTAACTTTTTCAATCTTTTCATCTCTTGTTGTTAAACATGTTAATAAATTATTTTGAATATCTAGGTAATCTACATTTAAATTAGTTAAATTACCTACAAAATTAAATATTTGTCTTATAAAATAATCAGGAATATTTTCTTTTTTGAAAAAACACATATTGACTTCAAAATTTTCAATTAATTTTAATAATTTATTAAACACATTATCTTCAATTCCGACAAATTTTTTACCAATTACATAAAATTCACCTGAAACTGGATTACTACTTAATGGTTTTATCATATAAACATCCTCATACAGTAAATAATAAAGAAACATATAATTAACAAAAAATCCATTAGCCTTTTCTGTTTCTTTAATGTCTGGAATATAAGGTAGAAAATGTTTAATAATACAATTACTACCCTTTTGAGAAACAGCAGCAACCATGATAACTTGTGCTAATTCTAATTTTTGATAGATAGCTGGATTGGTTGTTTGTAGACCAGCGTCACCAGTTACTAAATCAGGTTTAGCCCATTCTTTACAATATTGTCTATACCATTTAATATTTTCATAATTAGTTATATCGCCTGTGTCATCAATCCCCCATAACCAATTATCAGGATATTTTTTAATAAAACCATAAGTGTCATCTAAAATATTAGAACCAAATTTTTGAACATTAATTGGATGAGATGGATTCAATGATGTTGCTCGCCAATCCCATTTTGTATTATTAGTTTTATGTTGAATAAAATAATCAATACAATAAATCCATTGTCCTGGGGCTTCAGCAATACAAAATACCTTCGGTTCGTGGTCTTTTTGATTTGGTAATAAATGAGGTATTAATGACAGCATTTCCCACATTTTAGTAAATCCATTTGAAATTTGATATTTTAATTTATATTTCTTTTCAGTATTAATAAATCGAGAAACACCTCTCGAAAAATTATCTGTAATATCCTTAACAACTTTTGGTACTTTTTTACCAAAATTTAAAAGGCTATTATTATTTACTTTAATTGCTAAATTATACATAGTTTGTGGTTCATTTAACTGAGTATAATGATATGATTTTATAGATGACTCAATATTCTTTAAATTTGTAGGATTGATTTTTTTAATAGATTTTCCATTCTTACTAGATAGTTTTGTAGGATTTATTAATAAAGTTTTAATTGTATTATCCAATGTGTATAATTTATTAACCAGATTAATATTATATTTATCAATATAAGCTAAATAAGACTTGTTAAAAGGTATATTATTTTTTACTAAAATACTTACTGTATTTTCTATTTTTGTATATTCAATCTTATCCAAATAAGATTTATCTATTTTTAAATTATTATTTTCATCATAATAGAAATATCTTTGCAGTATAAAGCTAATATTATCAAAATAATTTTTATATTTATTATTCATCTGATAAATCAAAAAAACTGATTTAATTGTTTTATCTAAAAAATGTTTAATAGATGGGATATTCATATCACTAACAATCATAATAGGATCATTTATTTCATTTGTTGATTGATTTTTTAAAAGTTTTGTATCAAATTTATAAATAATATTATTTTCATTCTTTTTGGAAATGTCAATAAAATATCTTATTATTTTGCGTGAATTGTATGTGTATACCTGATTTTTTTTACCAAAAGAAATAATATCTTGTATTTCATCATGGTTAAGATTATTTAAATAATTTTTACAATGAAGGACTAATGAATAATCCATATTATCACTATTAAAATCTATGATTTCAACATCTTTAAAAATATGCGATAATAATCTAAATAATTTTTCATAAGCTAAATTAGATTTAAAAATTGCTGTATAAATAAGTAAATTACCATTTTTATTTAATCTTAATAAAGAATTACCAATCATTTCTAAAATATTTGAAAACTTTATTAAAAAATAAAAAGACTGAAAGTAATCATGTCCAAATGTATTAGATGAAATAATTATATTATCATATTTTTTTTTTTCAATATTTTTTCCTAAATCATCAGCAAAATAACATGAAAATGTTTTAATATATTGATTATCTTTTAGTTTATTTTTCATAACATTTATTTCTTCAAAATATTCTTTTTCTGTTATATCATATTCTTCATTTTTAAATAATAAAATATCAAAGTTTTTTTTGAAACTACTAAGTCTTGTTATTGTTTGGAAAATATTTGTTATTAATAAAGTTTTATCTGAAGCTTTTATTTGATTCGCAATATAGTTTAAATAAATATATTTTCGAAAATTAAATGTTTGGTCATTTGTTGTTAAATTAGTAAGTGTTGTATGATGAATAGATGAAATGAGTGAATTACCCAGTTTAAAAAAATCAATCTCTTGTGAACCATATTTTAAATATTTATTCAAATAATCTGAAAATTCAACATACATATCAATATCCATTAAAATTTTATATCTAAAATAATCAATATGTTCGAATTTACGAAAAATATCAATGGAATATTTATTTAATTCTAATAATTTCATTTTTTTTATAATTATAATTATTATCAATATTATTAGATAATTTAGTATATCTTTATAATATAATTATAAATAAAAAAAACCAAGTTTTGCTAAAAATAAATCAAAATAATTCTACTTGATATGAACCATAATACAAAGTTCCTGGATGATTTTTAAAATACTCACGATTTGTTCTCATTCTATTTTTTAAATTTGATAATCTCTCTAACCTACTTTCTGTACCTAATAAACTACGTCGACCTATTGTAGTTAAATAATAACCAATATCTATTTTTTTAAAAATATGAATATGAAAATTTTTTATTTCATATGCGGAATAAACATTATATGCTAATAAATGTTCGCTTTCATTATATAATTTCGCTTCTGTCAAAACTCTTTCAATTTCATCAAGAACTTCATGAGAATCAATATCTTTTATATTTTTAATTCTTTCTGGTTTATATAGACTATATTCATTATCTGTGTTAATTTCCTCTACAAATAACCAAGCAACGTATTTTGAACGTTCTTCGCTTACACTTTCATCAGGAACAGTTTCCAATAATTGTAATTTATGTTTATTAACAATTAATATATATTTTTTACCATTACACTCAAAAGTAAATTTAAAATTATATTGTTGACCACAACACTTGTTAGAAAAGCAATTAGCAGATGGGGTTGTTACAAATTCATCCTTAGGAAGCTGAGTAGTTGCAGTTAAAAGATTATATGCAGTAAATGGATAAAATTTAAAACAATGTTTTAAATAAGAAAAATATTTTTTAAAATCTTGTTCTGACATAGCACTGGGGATTTTTCTATATTTATCAACTAAATAAGCAATCGAATTATCATATTGAGGTTTAGATTCTTCAAGCTCTAATTCTCTTATTGGAATGACTGGATAATTATAATATCTTTTAAAAACATTTATCTCTTTATTAATACCTTCAGCTGTTATTTTTTTCCATTTTACTTTGAATAATGGTGTATCTTTTATTTCTAAAACATTAACACTAAAACCAATGCAATCATATACTTTTAAAGTTTTATCAAATGGAATAGATAAAAGGTCAATAGTGTGTAAAATTGGACTTAAAACCATAAAGAAAAATTCCCCTTCGTGTGTTTTATAATAAATTTCATAAGTTGAACTAGGTAACTGTCTGAAAATTATTATTTTACTAGATGGTGGCAGTATAGACAACATAGTAATTGAATCACTTGATTTAACATATACCGTTACTGGATTTGATATAGACTTTTTACTAGATTTAGGATTTTTTATGGATCCACTACGAGAAGCATCTAACGATTTAACTCGACCTTCTATTCGATAATCTTTAATTGAATACTCATAACGATTTGTTGACCAAAATGGTTTCTCGGGTTTATTGTTGTCCATTAATTTAGATGAATATATTAATTCTTCTAAAGTTATACGTCTCCGCATTTCATGTGGAAAATTAGTAGCATTACCACTTGGATGAATATATTCAGTCATAAAATACATGAAATCACCATAACGATAATATGTATAAAAAGAATTTAAAGATGTCTCTCCATCTTTTAATAGACCCATTTTTGTTGGAATTTTAGTTTTTATTAATTCTAAAACTTTTTCTAATACTGAACTATGTCTAGGTTCTAATTCACGTAGATTATATACCATTGGTGCAAGTTCATTTCCACTTTTTATAAACATTTGAAATACATATCTTATTTTTGTATTAGGTCTTGTATATTGTCCATTTATCAATGGTCTGAATCTTTGTTCAACTAACCTTTTAAATTCTTCAAAATTAAATGTTGACGCATCGTCTGTCTTATATTTACGATAGTCTGTATCTGTTAAAATTTTTTCTATTGATTCTAAATCTAGTAATAATGTATTTAATTTATAATAGTCTTCTGGTTTATCAATTTGTTCTCCTGGATTTAAAGCATTATATAATTCAACCATTAACTTACAATAATTTTCTGGGTTCGTTTCATCTCGTAAATGTTCTTTAAAAATAGTTTTTTTTAACAAACCTAATAATGATATTCTATCATCCGGATTATCTGGATTTTTAACCATCATCTTAAAAAAAGGATTAATTTCAGCTGGATATCCAACAATAACGACATCACCTACACCCTCAAAATGTTCTGGAGGATGTATTATTAGAATCTCATCTTGTGAATGCGTTAAATCACATATTTTTTCACTATTACCATCTACTTGAGCTTCGGATGATGGAGACAATAGTATTTTTAATTCTTCTATAATTTTATTTACATATGTGATATCCTGGGTCAAAACAACAGGGATTTCTTGCTTTACAAAACTAGTAATCTGTGAAATTTTAATATCACTCGGTTCCGGATTTGATATAGCACTCGGTTCAGGATTTGATGGTATATTTTCATCTTCTTCGTCATCCAGTTCTTCATTACTTTTTACATTCGATGAACCTTCGATTAATCCGTCAAATGGTATAGTTCTTCCTGGTAATCTAAATTTAGGTCTAAACTCTACCTGCATAGCATTAATTTTAAAAACATTATCTTTTAAATTTGTGGCACGGTCTTCTGGTGAAACTATTTCTATATTACCACCTTCATATACATCAAAAAAATTATGTTGACCATTTGAATCAGGTCTTTTTGTTTTTTTTTTATTTGATGATACATCTTCAATTAAACTAGGGAAATCGGTAAATCCAATAAATCCTTCATTAAATCCTTGAGAATCTACCGAACTAGAACCATCTGCATTAATTGAATATCTCTGTATATGTCCTTCATTAACTAAATATTGTAAAAGAGCACAATTTAATTGTAAAGGAGTAAATCCATGATAATTGTTTGTTTTTGTATTCTTTAAATATACATAATTTGGTGATGAGTTTTGCGCTAATTCTAAAGCACCACCATTCATTAATAATTTTGTTTTTTTTATCTTTTTTTTAGATAGTCCGCTTCTAGATATAACATTCTTTTTTTGACTTTTATTGTAATTGGGCTTTTTATATACCCTCTTTTTACTAAATTTATTTATTTTCATTTTATAAATAAATATTTATTTTACTATGATATAATTTATTTTATATTTTTATTCATGTTATTAAAACTAACATGTTACTTTCATACTTTTCGCTTAAAAAATAAATAAATAATATTAAACTATATTAAAATATATAAAATGTCTAGCAATATACAATCAAAACAATCAAATAAAGCAATACAACTGCAAAATCAAAAAGATAAACCAATTGTTAATGTTAATTCTAAATCAATTGGAACAAACCAAAATCAACCAGTTCTAGGTTCAAATATATCCACATCAACATCTACATCTACACCTAGAATACCAAGTAATAAAAAAACAAGTCATAAAAATAAAAATAAAACACAAAATGGACAACCAAAACAGCAATCCAAAACAAAACCAATTGTTGATACCATTCCAAAAGTCAGTTTTAATTTTAAAAATAATCATGTTGACAAATTTTATTGTAAAGAAATGGCAATTGCTAAATTGACAAAAACTGGTCCAATTGACTTGGAATCGATTCCAAATTTGCCTGAAATTCCTTTAGAGCAACTGTTTGGTGCTCAGTAAAATGTTTCTTAACAATTGGTCGTAGATTCTTCAAAATGTCTTCGCATTCTTTAATATCAGTCTGACCCATCGTAAATCCTTTATATAAATTATCAAAATCTTTGAATTCTAATCCACCATCGAATAATCGATACAATATCTTTTTATAAACTTTTTCTTGTGTGTTAATCTTTTGAGATTTCAAAATATTCCATACTAGTTCAACTAAATATGCTAAATGATTATCAGAATAAATTTGTAAAGATAATCCTAATTTCCAAAATCTATCCATGATATGAGGATTCAGATAAAATATACGTTTACCAGACAAATCCCAATTGATTGTCTTAGTCGGAGTTTTCTTTGATAAATCATTAATTAAATATTTAGGTAGTAAAATCTGATTTATACCTTGATATTGACCTAAATGAGTATCACGATTACGTAAATTAAAATCTCCATATAATTCCCCTTCAACTAGATAATCACTAATTTTTGACATTGTTTTTATCTTTTCTTTCTGAGAAACATCTAATTTGGTTATATTTTCAGTAAAATTGGAATAAAATGACATTGTAATAATATTTGAATCAGTTTCATATAATCGAAGGGTCTCTTTAATTGAAAGAGATTCTAACATAATTTTATCTAGGATTTGAGCTAAATCAAGACGTTTGTCAGTTCTGATTACATCTTTAATCATATCAAAATCAGATTGCTTAACCACTCTTTTACCCTTTTTATCTTTCTTAACATTCATCACCAAACATGAAATTTTATTGGCGATTTGACGAAAATCTTGTTCAGAGTGTTCTACGATATCTAGAATAACTGATTTATCGATATCAATCTTTTCAGCTTTACAAATTTTTTCTAGGAATTTAATTAATGTTGATTTAGATGGTTGTTTCATTTCTAGTTCTAATGAATATTTGCGAATCTTTTCAATCTTTTGACATCCTCCGTCATTTGCAATACAAATAACTGGATATTTAAATCTATTTGGAACTGTTACTTCAGTCAGGGATAAAAAGGTAGATAAACCATCATTCGCCAAACCTCTGTTATCAATACCATCGACTTCATCCATGATTAATGATTTTTTGATTTCTTCACAACCATCGAAAAAAGTTACAATATTACCTTGATTAAAAGGTTCCAGATATTCTCTGATTTCTTTACCTGACCTCGCTTCACTAGCATTAAATTCTTTGTATTCATATTTGTATTCTTTGAAAATAAGATGTGCTAGAGTGGTTTTACCAATACCAGGTTTTCCAGTTAACAATAGGATAGGTGGTGTGTTTTTAACTTTATTTCTAAAATTTTCTAACCAAGCAATTGCCTTTTCAATATTTTTATTATCATCAATATATTCTTTTAATGTTCTAGGTGCATGAACATCTACCCATAATTGACTTTCTTCTGGTTCATCATAATCTATTTTAGCTTTATAATTAAGACTTTTGACTGAATCTTTATATTCAGAACGATATCTTAATTCATCTTGTTTGTTTATACTCCAGGCTGATTCCTCTGGTTCATTCTTTTTTTTTGCTTTTGATTTAGTTTTTGGGGATGTTGATGATGTTGTTTTAGGAGACGTTTTACTCGTCTTTATGTTTGATGGTTTTTTTGATGACATCTTATTATTAATAAATAATAATGACTAAATCTTTAAATAAAAATTAATAAACTAATATTTGAAGTTCAATTTTTAGTAAAAATAAATAAAAAGCACGGATGATTTATGTATTTAATCTAGAAATAGATTATAAGAAATCATAAACAACAAAATAAAAACATGACAAATAACCATAATAATGAAAATATAGTCAAATGGCGTGGCTATTAACATAAAACTTGATATTATTCATACTATCAATAAAATGATAAAATATAAAAATATAAAAAGTTACATATAACCATAAAATTCAAAACTTGAGTTATCTTATTCTGGAAATAAGTCTCTAAAAAAAGGTTTTATTTTGTCTGTTTTTATCTCCGCTTCATGCTCAAATATATATTGTGAACCATCTTCTAGGTTAGATATTGCACTTTTAATTTTATAGTAAGGGTCATTTACATCAGATGGTGTAAAATCAGAAACATTATACATATCAGATAATTCTGCAGATTGATTATTTGTATTTTCAAAAGTAATAGTTATATGAATAGGTAATTCATAATCGGCACTTTTTTTTACAGTCAATGTAAATTTTAATCGTCTAACTATATTAATTAAAAAATCATTAAGAAAATCTTCTATCTCAGTTCCTAACAATAATCTTGCCACATTATGTAAATTTTTTTTATTCAATTCTTCTTTTAAAATAAATTTATCAATCACATGTTTAATTTCTATTGTTAATTCAGCATCATTTTTATCAGGAAAACTATATCGTAAATTAGCAAACCATAATGATAATAATTGACATAGACCACCACGATGAACACTTTTTTTTGGTAATAAACGGCTTAGTGAAGTTGCTTCACATGAATTGGTTAAAGCTGACAATTTTATGCTATATCCTTCAAATAATTGTCTCAATTTTTCTATTATTTCATAATGAAGTGATTTGTATTTAGAAGTATTTTTTGAAAGAGCCTCTACAGAATTTGTTTCCTTCCTATCACTTAACGTATTTAAATTAAATAATTCAACGGTTTTCTGATTAGAATTTGCTATAGCCACCATCGCGTGTGCTAAATGTCCTTCATCTGAAGAATAAGCATAATGTATTGGAAGTGTAAATAATGTTTTAGCACAGTCTTTTATTAAAGATTGTATTACATAATCATCTAATGGGGTTTGTTCTGAGGATCCTTGCAAATTAACAAACCATTCTGCTGAATAAATATTATCATTATTTGTTTCATCATCTCCAGTGTTATCAATTTTTAATAATAATGTATTTTTATTAAAACAATATTTCATATCATGATGTTCTATTAATATACCTCTAAAAAGCTCACACATATGATTATATCGGTAAAATAATATTGGTGGATTTAATGAAAATAAAAATTTAATAAAATTACCAAACTCATCATCTTTAATTTTATATAGTATTGGGTCACCACCTTTTAATTTAAAAAGTTTCATTTTTTTTACTTTCTTACTTTTTTTTCTATAATTATTTCCAGTCTTTTTACAACTATATTTTAATTTTAATGGTTTTTTATTGCTTTTTTTTCCTAATCTCATATTTTATAATGTATTTAATTTTATAATATAAAATAATTTTACATATAAAAAGAGGCACGAAATATTTTCTAATTTAATCTATTTCTAGATTATAAGAATTACTAAAAATCATAAACAATAAAATCAAAACATGTCAAATAACCAAAATGATGAACATATAATCACCACAACCGAGAATATAATCAAAGGAAAACTTATAATCAATGAATTTGGTAATGGATTTGTTAACCTAGAAAATAAAACTATATATATCAAAAAACAAGACCTTAACCGTGCGTTTGATAATGAATTAGTTGAAGTTTTGTATTATAAAGAAAATGATAAATATTTCGGCAAAATCATCAATTATTCATTAATTGATAGAAGTTTTACAGGATTTGTATGTCATTTTTTCAAAAATCAAATCTATATTTATGTTCCAGAGCTTAAAAAATCAAATATGATAATTATTAAAACCAAGACTAAACTAGAAAAGGGTAATTGGATTAATGTTAAAATAACTTCTGAAGTTGAAAATAAATTATTTGGTGAATTAATTAATCTTCTCGACGATGATATAGATAATTTAATTGAAGAGAAATATCATCTAGACATTCTAGATTATGATGCAGCTTCTGAAATTGATACAAATATCAATACTAACAATAACCATATTGACCAAACTGATTTAGATACTTTTACAATTGATCCAATAACAACACAGGATTGTGATGATGCTTTTAGTATTAAAATAATTGATGATAATCTAGTTAAGATATATGTTCATATTAGTGATGTAGCACATTTCGTGAATCCATCCAATCCTTTATTTGATACAATTATTAAAAGAGGAAATACATATTATGGAAAAAATAAAAATTGGCCAATGATGCCTAGAGAATATTCTGATAATCTAGGTTCTATTTTACCTAATAAAAAAACACATGTTGTAACTACTGAATTTCTCTATAATAGAAAAGAAAATACCATTACATATGTATGGTGGTATTATTCTATCATAATATCCAAATCAAAATATCATTATGAATATGTTGACGAAATAATGTATCTAGAAAATGAAAATATTAATCATCCATTTAATATTTTATATAATTCTTCATTAATATTGGCTAAAGAAATAAATGATTTTGGAATCAATTCTACTAGTAAATCTCACTCTCTAGTTAGCTATTGGATGATTAAAACTAATCTAGTTATGTGTTTAGAAGTTAAGAAATTAAATAAACACTTGTATAGATATAATCCTAAACCAGATGATAAAAAATTTGACTTATTAAATAACTATTTAACACATCTTACACACCTAGAACATGAAGAAATAAAAAAAGAAACATATAAATTAGATAATCCAGAATATAGAAATAATGTTGTTAATTTATCTAGAAATATAAATGATAAAACATTGAAATATCTATTAAAATCTCTTTTATTAAAGGCTTTTTATTCAGATGATGAGCTAGAAAATACACATTATGGTCTAGGTATATCAAATTATACACACTGGACATCACCTATTCGTAGAGCTTCTGATTTACTTAACCACTGTTTACTAAAAGGTTATGATATTGATATCGGCAAGTATTTAGATTATATTAATGAAGCAGAAGAAAAGCAAACCATCATTGAAGGGTTTATGATAGATTATCATAATTTTAATAAAATACAGATTGGTGATGAATTCGAAGCAATCATAATTTCTGTTTTCCCTACTGGGATATCAGTTCTTATTACTGAATTAGATAACAAATTTACGATTCATATTTCAAAATTATCAGATGAACGACTCCAATTTGATTCAGATAATAAAAAATTAGAAAACAACAAAATATCTTATAAATTGTTTGATAATATAAAAGTTAAAGTTGAGAAAGTAGATTTCGATAATCTAGAACTTAATATTATCAAAAATTAAAAAGAAGACTTTCATGTATCTAGAATTGTATATTTTATAAAAGAGTTAAGAATAATTTCTTTTCTTCTTTGCTTTTGAATTGTGGTTCAAAATCAATTTCGACTATCTTTTCAAATCCTTCATTTAATTCTGGTTTTGTAAATTTCTTCCAATAAGCATGAATCGCAACCGCCGGAACTTGTTTTGAATGATATTCAGGGTCTATTGTTCCTCTAATACCTCGAATTTTATTAAGATGAAATGCTAATTCTTTACTAATATTACTGTAAACACTCCAAATCTTGATTGGTTTTTCCTTTACTATATCTTTTTCACCATCTTTATTAAGTGACTCAACTAGTTTTATCCATTCAGCTCTAGCTTCTTTATTAGCATTAGTTGCATCAATAATGCATCCTTCTTCAGTTTCTAGTAATATTTTTTTAATTTTATCTTTTAATTTCTTTTTAGTTCCTTCTAAATCCAAACTATAAACTTTCCAAATTCTGTTATTAGCTTTAACAGATTCTTCAACTAGTCTTTTACTTAATGTGCTTTTTCCAGATGCAGGTGAACCAACTAAAAGAATAACACGAAGATTATCTGATTTAAAACCTGAATTTAATTCTTTCCATGAAGCTTGATTAACATCTTTATTGTTTTCTAAATGTTCTAAAAATGTTTTGGGATTAACCCCTTTTAAGTCATCTTTGAGTTTTTCAAAAGGAAATTCTTTAGAGTTTTCAAAGAATTCTTCTGGTGTTTCAAATTTAACACCTAAATTAATAGCAAATTTAATATCAACATCGCTATGGTCTTTAGGTCTTCCAGCTGCATCACCGACATATAATGATTTTTTTCTATCAACTTTAATATCACCATTAAGATTATCTTCCATAAAATCCCACATTCTAGTTCCTGGTTTACGATTAAAATCATCTAATGGTGCAGCTAGAATATAAGCTGGAACACCAAGTCCTTTAAGAATTTTAAACCATCTAGATTGAAATTCTTCAAAAGTTATACCACCTTTACCTTCATAACTTCCTTTTTGATTACTAAATATTACAATTTTATAACCATCTCTATAATAATCTTTGATTTTCTTTAAATTGTAAGCAAATACCCAATCATCTTCAGATACCGGAAATTTCTTTCCAATTTCAGGTTTTATAACAGTCCAATCGAGGTCTAATCCTAGAACCTTTTCAGAGTTAAATTTTTTATTAGGTTGACAATAATAAAGTAGACCTTCGGATTTATCTGATTCCCAAGACATTTTAAAATTAATTATTTTAGATGAATATAATGTATTAAATTATTATATTGAATTATAAAAGATTAAAAGTAAAAATCAATTTTTATTTCTTTTTGGAATTATTTTTTCTTGTAATTTTATTATTTTTTCTTGTTTTTTTTGTTATTCTAGCACCACCTGTATGTTCTTCACCACATTTATTTTCAAAAGGATGCATCTCTGGTATTTTCTTTACATCTAGAACACATTTATTTTTATAAGCTGAAGCAAAAAATTCACAATCAACTTTTATTTTTTTTAACGAATCTCCATGTGGTTTACAAACTCCTTTATATATTTTCATATTTAATGGTTGTTCTTCAAGTTCAATAAAAATATATCCTTTGCTACTAGAACTTAACTTATAATTCTTACTTAAATGTTTGATTATTACTTTATTATTAGAATTACTAATGAAACCTATAATTTTGTGAAGTTGTAATTTAATTTTACCTAAAAATGTATCAGAATCTCTTGATTCTTCTCTAGCTGCAATACTAACATTTAAAAATTCCAAATAATCAAAAAAAGCCGCAAATATAACTAATTGTTTTTCGATTTTTAAAGGTTGATTGTCACTTGTTATACCTTCTTCTTTAATGTATGGAGAAACAACTATCGTAAAAGTATCACTTGTAACCCATCCTAGATATAAACAAACAGCTGTCATCCATGTTCTTATTAAAAGGGAAACATGTATATATGATGGGTTATGTAATGTAGGTTTATCTTTCAAATAATCAATTTCTTCTTGATGTAAATCATCACTTCTATACAGAGATGTTAAAATTCCCCATAATGCTAATGATGGGTCAGCTTCTTTCATCATTGCAAAAAGACCTTTAGCATGTTTAAGAAAATTAGCAACTGAATATCCATGTCTTGAAACCATAAATATAGTATTATTAGTTTGGAAAAACATTGACCAACTGTTTTGTTTATCTGCTGATTTTTCTATTTTTTCAATATTTTTTTTATTATTTTCATAACATAATTTCGCAAAATTACGCATTGTTTGAGAATGACTAACCATTCTGACAATATTTAAATCCATTAATTTAGTAAAATGTATAAATTTCTTAATATTTGATTTCATAAATGATTTATTATGAGCTTCTTCTAATTTTTGGTTTAAATTTACGTCATGGTCAATATTACTTAAACCAAATAAAGAATGGGTATCAATCCCAGTTTTTGTAACTTTTCCTAAAAAATCATTCAAAATAGAATTCATATATTTTTGTTGAGCAATCACATGTTCACCTTCTAATTTATTTTTTTTATCAAAGTCAGCCATTTAACTTTCAGTATATTGCTTTTACTTTTTGCTTTTGCTTTTCTATTTGTTATAAAAAAAGAAATTATTTAGTATTAGCCATTAAAGCAATTGTAGATTCTTTTAAAGCATGATTGGTTAAAATATAACATAAAGTTCTGTCCCATTCTGGCATTGGAATTTTTCCAGTAACTGGAATACCATCTTCAATAAAAAGATTGGTTACTTTTTTAAATTCAACTAAAGCTGGTAAATCATCAGATAACCCTAATTCTCTTAGCTTTTTCCATGATTTAACTATTTCAACAACTCTTTGGGATTTTGTCTTTTCATTTTTTTTCCCTTTATCAGTTTTATTATTTTTTGTAGATTCCATTCTAGATTCTTTATATCCTAGAATATGATATTTGAAATAAATGATTGAACGTGTCAATTATTTATTATAATTTATGCTAAATATAATAAAAGGAAACTTAATATAGAAATAAAGAAATAGAAATAGAAATATTAAATAAATGACAGGGTCCTTATTAGCATTAGTCGCGGTTGGAAAACAAGATAAAGAATTAATTGGCAATCCAGTTAGAAGTTTTTTTAAAAGTGTTTATTTTCATCATACTAATTTTGCAATGGAATCAATATCTTTTAATTTCGACCAAAGTTTAATTCTAGGTAAAAAAGCAACTATTATAATACCTAGAAAAGCAGACTTATTACATAAATTGGTTTTAGAAATTAAATTACCTGCTTTGGCAGAAGGCATTAGTTGGGTAAATGGTATTGGTCATGCTTTAATTAGAGAAGTAACCCTAGAAATAGGTGGAGTTAAAATAGATTCACATACTGGAGAATTTTTAGAGATATTAAGTAATCTAGAATTATCTGAATCAAAAAAATGGGGTTATTATAATATGATTGGACGTCATGAACAATTTAATAAATATACACAATCAAATGAAACAACATTATATATACCATTACAGTTTTGGTTTTGTAAACATATTGGTGATTCTTTACCCCTAGTTGCAATGCAATATCATGATGTTAAAATATCAGTCCATTTACGTGAATTTTCGGAATTATGGTACTCTGGACCTACTATGACAAACATCCCAACACCTATTATTAGTGTTGATGGTAGATTACATTGTGATTATATTTTTCTAGGTGACAAAGAACGTGTTCAATTTGCTAAAAATGAACATAAATATTTAATTGAACAAGTCCAAATTGCCGATGGGGTTGGGGTTAATGCAAACAGTGTTAATGATAATATTGATGTTTTCTTTAATCATCCAGTAAAAGATTTAATGTGGGTTTATAAAGCTGATGATATTAAAAATACGAATGATTGGTTTAATTTTAGTAAAACTCTCAATTATGTTGAAACATTAGAAAAACCTAAAGAACCTTTGGCAATGTGTCAATGGAAAATCAATGGTCATGATTTAATGGAAGAAAAGAGGGGGGCTTATTTTAGAACTGTTATTCCATATCAAAAATATATTAGAATTCCTGATAATTTTATCTATGTGCATTCTTTTTCCATTAATCCATCCCAATATCAACCATCTGGGCAGCTTAATTTTTCAATGATAGACTCGACGGTATTATCTTTAACTTATTCTGATAATATACCACAAGGTAGCGTTACAGTTTATGCTAGAAATTATAATATTTTAGAAATCAGAGCTGGACAAGCTGGATTAAAATTTTCATCATAATCATAAAAATTAATCAAAAAAAGTCAAAAAAAACAAAACTCAAAGGTTAAATCAAAACTTTATAGTGATTAATAGGAAATTTCTTCAGAAAGATCAATATGAGTAAACATTACTGTTCGACAACAATATCTAATAAGACCTAGTTCATCTAGAATCTTACCAGCTATTGTTTTTTCAAATTCAGCAACACTTAAATCAAGAAATTCCTCATCTTCTCCATTTAGGTCTAGTTCTTTCTTAAAACGTTCTTCACGAAGACGTCTAAAATAATATTCGCATTTATTACCAAGGATTTTACCACAAGTGAAACAACGAACTGGAATAAGCATTTTTAAAGATTTTACCAAGTATTTATTTATATGTTAAATATTCTTATAATCTTATTTAGATTTTAATTCAATTTTTATTATATCAAATAAAAAAAATCACTCTACAAGGCGAATGTTTATGTTCTCACGCTTAGCATGATTTACCATTGAATTGATATCACTTATCATCTGTGTAATATCTCTAGTATATTGCAGTGTGCTAGTACCAGAGCAAGTCCCCCCAGACTTTTTGTTTCCTTTAGAGGCTTGTGACGGAATAATGACAGTAAAATTACTTTCCTTCAACTTATTCTGTCCAGTCAAAATATTTTGATGCTTACCTATAATTCCAGTTGTTGATGTTCCATAAGTTCCACCATACAATAACTTTGCAAGCTGGTTACAAATATCTCGTAGCTGGATGGTATAAATTTCTTATTGCACTCAATCGTAACAGTTTGAATTGGAACAGTAGGCATTGTGGTTTATTACTATATAATTTATTAAATTTATTCAATTTTTTTTTTGACATGTAAAATCTAAAATAGAAAAATAGAAAAATAGAAAAATAAAATTATGATACTATTTATTATAGTAAATATTTTTTTATGAAATAAATTTTTTTCCAGATAACCATTTTAGTGTAAATGGTAAATCAGTAAAATAACTACCGATAAATTGAGGAATAACATATTGTATTTGAAAAGTTGCTGTTGCATAAAAATTTATAATTGTTAATAAAATATTAATAAAGGGGTCAACTAATAAAACAAAATAAGTCCAAAATTTCGAATAAGGGACGACTTCAATAGCTTTATTCAAAACATATGCGTGTATATTTTGTTCAACTACATTTAAATAATATGAATGTAGAATAGTAGTAAAAAATATTATAACATATACTATTCCAACTAATTTCCAACTATTAAGCTGAATACCCATAAAATTAGTATATTCACCATTAGAATCTTTAACAGGTCCAAATTTTAAAAAATTATTACCAAAACCTATTGTAAATCCAATCGATAAATAATATCCTAGAAAAAAACAGAACATTATTATTAATGCTGTTCTAGGATTATTAAAAAAATTAAATATGTTTTGTAAAATCATTATATCACAAATACTATTTTACATGACATAAAGAAAATAATATAAAATCTATATTTCATCAAAAATATAAAATTTATAAAAAAATAAACTGATATATTAGCATTAAACAATCGAAATACACTTACAAAAATGAGGGTCTATCGAAGAACAAGAACAAAAAACCGCAAAGCAGAGCTTTTCTCTTTCTTCAACTTTCCCCGACCATTTTGCATAAAACTCTTCATCATCACAGCGAGGACGCTTGCAACGAGTCTGATTTTGATGGTAGTAAGGACAACGACGAATGGTGCAGTTTTTAATACAGCACGGAATATTACCAAGTTTTGATTTAAGACTTATTGTCATTAAAAGAACTGGTAAAATGGAGATGGTATAGTAATTAATATTTTAATATCATATATTTTTCAATTTTCAGCATTTTTACGATTAAAATGAACTAATTTATAATCCAAATTTAATATTTATATATTTCATAATATAAAGTCTCATATTATGAATTTCTGCATTTAATGAATGTTTTTCTAATTCTTTTTCAAATTGAGTATCTATTTTTTTAATATTATTGAGATTTGTGTTAAAGGTTTCGGAATCATATTCAGTTTTTTTTTTCAGAAACTGTATTTTATCATTTTGTAACTTAATCCATTGACCTAGAATTTGACTCTTTTCAGAAATTATTTTTAATTTTTTCCAACATTCTAGTGCCTTCTTTTCTAGTTCATTAAATTGGTTAATTTTCATATTATTATTGTAATCTTCGGCTTCAACAAGTATTTCACTACTATGATTTTTAGCTGTTCTTTGACTATCTTTTTCTTTATTTGATTTAGACAAGCAAGGATGGGGTATTACTTTTGTCTGCGGAATGCTACCTATAGGATTTTCAGTTGCATCTAATTTTTGTGATATTATTGTTCTAAAAGTTTTAGTTTGGTCTATTTCTTCTTCTATTTTTGGTGGTGGCTCAGTATATCCTGTTTCTTCTTCAGGTATTTCATCCAAATCAACATCTTCTTCATCTTCATCTATATCTTTTTCTTCTTTAATTTCTTGTTTTGGATTTTTGGTAATGGTTTTTTGTTGTTCATCAATTCTAGGTGTAATACATACCTCCTTCATCTTAATATGATTATTTATATCTTCTTCATCATTATCTCCATATTCTTCATCATCTTTTTCTTCTTTAGTTTCTGGTTTTAAAGGACCTATACCATCTTTAATAATTGCATATTCAGCTAGTTTAGCAAATCTATCTTTTATTTTATCATTTTCATATTTATCGGTTAATTTCATGGGATCACTAGAACTAGTTTTTTTTGTTTTAGGTGCAACCCTTTTTAATTTAAATGAAACGGAACTAGATTGAGACCTTTCATCTAGAATATGGTCTATCATATTATCGACGATTTTATCATTATTACAATATTTTGATAAAGCCTCTCTTAAAAATTTTTTATTAACTGCAGGATGACGAGTTGATTCAATCAATTCTAGTTGTTGTTTACTACCATCAAAATTTAAATCTAAAGAATGGATATTATTCGTTTTATAATACTTCATAATCTCCTTACTTAATTTATCCCTGGCTTTAGTTCTTTCAGATTTAGCCTTCGATAAAGACCTTATCTCCTCATCCAATTTAAGAAATTCCTTAATACTAGTTTTAAAATTAGAAAATTGAACAGACATGCTTAAATTATAATTCTTTATTATTTGACTTAAATTTGACTTAGTTTTATATTTTTAAAAATGGAAGATTTAGATTCTGATTATGATTATGATGAATATTTTGCAAAACATTTAATAGATGATACAGAACCTGAAAAAGCAAAAGGAAAACCATCATCCTCTACCGATGTGGATAAGAAAAAAAATCTAAAATTCAATGATGAATTGGATTTAATTATTGCTTCACGAGATGATGATGAAATTATTTCAAAATCATTAAAAGTTTCAAGAAATAAGGGGAAATCATTAACTGCTCGCAAATCATCAACGACATCTATAAATAATATCAAAAAAAAAGTAAAAGAAATGGAGGATATTGATGATTATGACCATTCTTATGGTAGATGTAATGATTATAAAAAAGAATCTAATCATGAAAAGAGAGAAATTAATAAAAAAGCAACCTTAGCTGCTGTTTTAGAACGTCAAAAAAGATTAGAAAAAATTAAGGAAAAAACAAAAAAGAAGGAAAAATCTTTGCAAATGATGAATGGTGTTGAGTTATTATTTAATATAATGAAAATACAAAATATTAAGGTTCTAGAAGATGTTAAACATGAATTCAAATCAAATTTACCTTTTAATATTGATATGGAGACAGAATTTATTAAACCACCATATTTAACACCTAAAATCGTTTCACATAAACTAGAAAGACTATTAAATCAAACCTAGAAAACAATAAAACAGTTATAAGAAAAGATTATAAAAATATATTATTTTTTATATAACAAATAATAAAACTAAGAACAACAAAATATATATCTAGAAATGGATTTATTAAAACATCGAACCGATAAAGATAAAAAAAATCAAGAACTTATTAAAGACATTTTAGATGAAGGTTTAGTTCAAAGATATCTTTTTGGCTCTCTTGCTGAAATGACCCTAATTAGAGATTTGATTTTAGACAAAATTATGAAAGATAAATTAAAAACTCCAGAAGATTTGCAAAAATTTGATAAAATTAAAGACCAGTTAAAAGAATATTTCTATGTTGAAAAAATGGAACAGATTGATGCTAATGATTTTGTAAGATATATTACATTTACAGAAGATGGATTTGAATTAAAAAGTGGCGGTCTTTATGTAAACACCAAAGATAATTTTGTTATTTTAAAAAATGGCTATCATGAAGAAAATAAGAAATTTTGGAAAATTAGTGATAAAACACCGATATTTTGTAAACTTACAGATGAAGATAAAATGTTATTAGTTTTAATGGAAAATTTAAGCTAAGAAAATTGATTTTATTTTGGATATTTTATTTTTTCATATTTTCGATTATAATATTCATGGATTCAAATATTATATTAGATGAAGACACCGATATATTTTATTGTAAAGGTGGTCTTTGTGTTTGTTGTATCAAAAAATCCATAAAAATTAATTTAGTTTACGTTGAATGGTTAATTACTCCAAATACCAAATCTAATACATATTACACATCAACAATTGCACTTTATCTATGTGATAGCTGTCTTATTTTTTGCCCAAATACAACATATGGTAATCTAGAATATGATGGTCTAGATATTATTCTTAAAAAAATTAAAAATAAAAATATTGTTTCAAAATTATAGTTTATGCAACAACAATTTTGGTAAAATAACCCCAGAGACAAATACCCATTATTGATTTAGCAATTGCATCAAGAATATTAAATATTATATTTTTCTTTTCTTCATCTATATTGTAAATGACACCATAAATACCCCAAATTATAACAAAGGCTCCATATACAATATAATTAAATAATGGTGATTTACCTTGGAAAAATATATACCATATTAACCCAAACATTAAAAAGAAACAGATGAAACTAGTAACAAGAGCAGTATTTCGTGGTATGGTTTTTGTTTCTCCTAAATAACCTAAACCAATCATACCTAAATCTAGAACAACTAGAATGAAATAGGTTAATAAATGGACTGACATTTTTTTATTGTATGCTAATGTTGAACATAATACTAGTATCATTAAAGGTGTAGTAATCATCCAATCACTATATCTAATGGTATTTATTTCTTTATAATCAAGTGGAACATTTCTATCAGTAGAATTTTTTACTTCTTGTGTAAAATAAGAATAATAAAACCCAGCAACTAATGAAATACATGTTTCTAGATTCATAATATGTCTTACTTCAGGAATGTCAGTTCTTAACGCTTCGATAAATGTAACTGTTCCAGTGGTGAAAAGTAAAGCATATGTTGAATAAAAAGTAAGTTTTACATATCTTTCCATTGTTGATATTGGCCTTGTAACAATACCCGAATTCATTTTATATATTATATTATTTTACATATATTGAGAAAAAAACTATATATTAAAAAATTTTAATTATATTAAATAAATTAATAATGTCTTTTTTATGTTTAAAAAAAAATATTCAAAAAAACATAATAACACCGGACAATGAATTTTATTTATTAGAAATACAAATATTGGATGATTTTTTAAGACCACTTTCATATTATGATTCTATCAAAAATGCTTATTTCACACGAGAATATAATTTGAAACTATCAATCCCATTTTTAAATCTTAATCAAATAAATGACAATAATTATTATTTATGTTATAACCATGAAACAAAAGAATTTGGATTCAAACACCCTAATTCATATTTTATTAAAATATTTGAATTTGATGAAAAAAATGGATTCTATAATGAAAAATATCCTAAACTTAAAATAGAATTATTTAATTTAATGATTGAAAATGATTTTATTCAATTTATCAAGGATACTATTAAAAAAAATGAAGAAGAAGAAACGTATTAAATCATCAAAAGAAATCACCATCTGTATGTTCAAGTGCTTTTGGTAATGAACCAGGTAAAGAATTTAACCATTCAACTGTTTTTTTATTTTTTTTATTATTTAGTAAATACTGATTATTTTCTTCTTTTGTTACTTTCATAATAATTAAAATTTTATCATTATCTTGCTTTTCATCCGGTTCTGATTTATATTTTATGTTTTTATGTTGCATGCATAATTTAAAAAGACGTTTAGCGGCAAATATTTCCCCTTTTTTTATAAATTCATAAAATATTTTATTTACATTAACCGATGTTGTATTATATAGATAATCTGCTTTTTCTATTTCATTTGATTTTATAGCACTAGTTAAGAATAAATCATAATTTAAAACCAATCCAGTTATTGTAAAATCACCATATTTTTTAAGATTATCATTTATTTCTGGGTATTTTATTCTTGTTGGTAAAACTTTTATAAGATATTCAATATCTTTAATTTTGAAAGAAGAACTACAAGCACGACAAATAATTTCATTTATTTGGATATTGCCATTTATGTCAAATTCACATTCACGCATTGATTCTAAAACGAATCTACCTTCTTCCATTTTTCTGGCATTATCAATCAAAAGACAATTAATATAATATGTATAATCATTATCCAGTTTAATTTGAGTTATATCCATTTTATATCTTTATTTATTTATTTATATAAAATCTTATTTTCAATTTTATGTCAAACCAAAAAAATAAAAAGTATGTTAGTGAAAGATTTATCAGTGTTTAATTTCTATTCATTCTATTAGTCATGATAATTTTTATTATTTTTCGTCCATGATTATGAATTATATGATTGATGACAAAAGTTACAATAAAGATTGCATAAATGGCAATTAGTTTTTGTTGAGCATCAATTATATATTCCTTAATATTTGTTATTTTTTGATTGATAAAATTCATCATAAAGATTGTATATAAAAGGGGAATTAAAATACATGATATTATATCAACAATTACAGATGTAGCTGATATTGTGCTTGAATGAAGATAATTGTTACAAATCATTCTCAGCAAATTTAATGAATATCCTCCAATAAACAAAGCAAATGCACAATATAATAAGAATAAATCATAATAAACAATATTTTTCTCATCCGGTAAAGTGTTATTATTTTGTTGAGTTTCATTTGAATTCTGTAAAATATTAATTTTTTCATTTGTTTCAAAAAATATGTAAATATAAAGACTATACATAACGATTGTTGCTAAAAATGCTAACCAAACTAGTGGGCGATAAACATAAGTAACCTTATTTTGGATATTTACCTCATTTTCTATAGTTCTTTCTATTCGTTCTATCCTTTCAACTTTATTTTCTTTGATTTGTATAACATGGTTTTTAGCTATTTTAAGTATTTTTTCCTTATAAAATGACATAGTAATATCTTTTCGACATAATGGACATGTTAAATTTTGAAGAGTCCATTTTTTGATACATTCATAATGAAACCCATGTTGACATTCTAAAATTGTTCTTTCACGATGAATAGTGTTAAGATTAGTTTCCTCATCAAATATGCTTATGTCATCAATACAAATAGAACATTCTGTAGTCATTTCAGTTTGTATGTTGTAATATATAAAATTAGAATAATAATAATCAATTTTTAGTGTTTGTAAATTTGGTCAAAATAGAAGTAAATATATAACCCAAATAATAATATCAAATCTAGATTATGGTTTTCTGTTTGAGTTCGATTGACAAAAATATAGTAACGTCGTAAAGGATACAGACAAATAATAAAAACTATCATAATTGATAGTGTTATTATTACGAAATCGTAAAGATGTTGAACTAGATTACTGTAATTTTTTGTAATAAATTCCTTAGTTTCTTGAATTTTTTTTTGATTAATAAGATAGTTATAAATTTTTATGTTTAAAATAAGACTTATAGCAACAGATATACACCATCTTATTATAATTTCCGACCGTATTTCATGAAACCCAAATGCATAACTTTGACCCATATATGAGATTATATTACCAAATAATTGTATCCATATAAGACTAAAAATTGGGCTCTTTGTAAGATATAATGCAATAAATCCTGTTATTTGTGAAATTCCACCTGTTAATAATGCTAATTTCAGAGATTCAAAAAAAACCATTTGAAGGGGATATAATTTTATCGCTTTTAGAATATTACAAGATAAATATCAGATAAACAAAAAAAAATTGAATATAAGGATTAGTATAGATTATAATATACCATCATACTACATTTTATATTTTTATAATGCCGGTAAAAGCCCCTAAAGGTGTTTCAAATGCTTCCAATAAAAATGGAGTTAAAAGTTCAGGCACTGGTGCCGCTTCAACAGTTGTATTAAAAAAAACTAGTCGTCGTGCTCATGATCCTCATCGTGCGATTCAATCACTTCCAATTACTAAATTAATTTGTGAAGATAAATTCTTTAATGCTAATCAAGAAATTGGTAAAGATTTACTGATTGTTCTAGCTAGTATGGCTCAATTAAGTGAGTATACTTTACCAATTTCGCCTAAAAAAGTATCGAATAAAACTACCGGTCAACCAGTTATTTATTCATTAGATGATTTTGTTAAATGGGTTCGTGGTCTGACGTTTGAAGGTGGATTTCTCATTGTAAATTCATCTGGTGTTACTGGTTCAGGTAAGATTATCTCTCGTGGACCTATGTCTGGAAAAAACATACACGTATCATCCGGTGGTCTCACTTTTGCTAACAAAAAAGGTGCACATACCTTCTTTTGTGGAACAATCAATGACCGTTCGGCACATGTTATTGCTGATTTAACTGACCCACAAATATTTACTATTATTCCAGCACTTGTACGTTTAGGCATTGCTGCTTTACCTGATGATATTGATAAAAAAAAACAAAAAGATGATGATGATATCGCTTTTGAAGAAACTGATGAATTAGGCACCGATGCATCGTTTTGGGTTATTGTTGAAGCCGCTAAGCTTATTAATCCAGAATTAAGTTTTAAAGTTCCAAAAGCTATTGCTCAAACAAAACAACGAAATAATAAAGCTAAAACAGAAAACTTTGTCAATTATATTCAAGACAAAGATTTGCCTAGTTATGATTCAGATGGTGAACAAAAAAATAGTGGCGTTAAAACATTAAATCAAGCAATTGTTTTAAATGATGAATCTGGTGAAGATGAAGATGAAGATAATGAATCAGATTCTGACGATGATATTCGTTTCTAAAATCCTTAAAAATTCTTATTCTTAAAAATTTTTGATAAAAATTATAATTGTATAATTTTTATTTTTATTTTTTATTTTTTCAAAAAAAAAGAATCATAAAGCCCCTCATATGCTTTATGATTCAAAACATTTACACATATTGGTATATATGTAAAAGGTATATATTTTTATATGATTGTTAAAATAACTTCACATACTTTGATATACAACAATGCTTTTATTATATAATAAAAAAAATCAATTTTTTATCAATTCAAAGCGAAAATGAACTAAAAAAAAGAGTTATAAAGCTTATCCCCCTCACTTTATAACTCAATAATAAATATATCAAATAAAAAATTTCAATTTTTTTTAATAATTAATCTAAAATATACTAAAAAATCAAAAAAAAATCATTATAAAACCTTTTCTCAAGTTAAGACTTTATAATGTTTCTCAAATGAATAAGTTGTAATTTTAAAATACAAACTACTCAAATCGTATTATATTAACTACCTCAAAGTTGGGAGCTATTATAAGACAATAATTAAATATACCAATTAAAAATTTCAATTTTCCATGTTTTATTATCTAAAACGAGCTAAAAAGAATGTATAAAAAAATCCACTATAAAGTCTTTCTCAAGTCAAGACTTTATAATGTGTCAAATCGTATTATATTAACTACCTCAAAGTTGGGAGCTATTATAAGACAATAATTAAATATACCGGTTAAAAAGTTTCAATTTTCTGCATTTTATTAACTAAAACGACCAAAAAAAATCTAACTATAATATATAAAACAACGTAAAATATGCCAAAAAAAAATTTATTTACTAAAAGAGCTCCATTATCAAAACGTGAACGTAGATATTGTTCATGTCTTTTGGATGTTCGTAGCAAACGCCTCCCGTATAATCCATATGCTGTATGCACAAAATCAGTATATAATTCACAAGGAGTTTCCAGAAATAAACGAGTGGATTGTGACCCTAATTATAATCTTAATGCAGTTCCTCTTGATTCAGTTAGAGCTTTAGCTGAAGAAAAGAAAATTTCATTAATGAGTAAAAAAGGGATGGCTTCCAAAAAAGTATTAGTTGGTCGTCTTAGCCGTAAAATTATGAAGAGAAAGAGTGATTATTACAAATCATTGAAAAGTCAAGTAAAAAGCTTAAAAAAACAATTACAAAGGTCGAAATAAAATTGATTTATTTTATTTTCATTTTTTTTATTTTAATGTATAAAATCATATAAAGTTACAAATCAGTATTATTTTTATATTTTATACATGAGTTTTCACAGAGATTTAGTTAATAAAATTAAATCAAACAAACGTGATGAAGTTTATATCTTATTAAAGCAAATTATAGACCTTATTAACCTAAATTTAAACGATAATGAATACTTTTTAAAAGAATTTAAGCAAAATCATGCTGAAATGCTATTATCTTTTCTAGCAGATGAAAAAGAACAAAGGCTAATTCCGAATTATTTTAATATTCTTTTAGAACTTTATACAAAAAACAACTGGCAATTAACCCTTTCTAGTTACGCTCTAATCATCAGAATTTTATGTAATTTACACAGATTTAATGAGGCTTTAGATTATTTAAATGATGTTGAAAGACATAAATTACCTATAAAAACTAGACTTATAGCCCCCTTTTTTGACTCTTTAAATTATAAAAATAGAGGTGATTATGAATGTAATAAAGATGATAAGGTAGATAACGATAATAATATTAATGATGGTGATAACAAAAATGGATTATTAATCTTAGTTGATTTATTTGATAGATATCCATCAGTCATGACTATTAATGAATTTAATAAATTATTGATTAAAGTTAATGAATATATTACATTAAATCATATTCTAGATATTAGAATATGTTCAATTATTAAAGAAACAATTAATCAATTTATTAAAATTTGGATTACCAATGACCTAGTAATACCTAGAATAACACTTGATTTGTTAATCAATATCAAAAATTATACAGAACTAAAAGATTCTACAATCACAGCTTCTTTATTGGAAAAATATATCACCGAACACACATCAATTGGTTTTACATGTAAAAATTGTAATACTAATTTAAAAAAACATATCCTAGAAAGAGATGAAAAAGACATTTTAAATTCTCAATTAATTATATCACATCCAACTTCTCAAAAAACATTAACTAAATTTCAAAAATGGATGTTAGAATATAAAAATAAAATCAAAACAAATGATATTGTATATATTCTTGATGGTGGAAATATTGGGCATTCCTTATATGCAGAATTCTCTATGAAAGCAATTATTAAAATTATAGAACTTATCAAAAATAAATATAGAGAAAATAAAAAACCGGGAGAAAATGACAAAATTAGTGATAAATTGCATATTATTTTAATTCTACATAAAAGACATAAAGAAGCTATCGATAAATCTTTATTAGTTGATGATGATATAGTGTCAATATATTTAACACCACCAAATCATAATGATGATTTATTTTGGATGCTATCGAGTTTAATATTAGATAAATCATATATTATATCAAATGACCTTATGAGAGACCATCACGTTAATAAATTAGATGAAACTCTATTTAATAGATGGAAAGAAACTCATTTAGTAACGTATGATATTCATACTAATGAATTTAACTATCCATCGGAACATACCATAGGGATACAACAATATGAAAATGGACTTCATATACCAGTCCTAGAAAATGATAAAATTAATTGGTTCTGTTTAACTAGAACACTTCTGATTTAATAGCTTAGTATCCACTTTTGTTTTATTCATTTTGATTTTTTATTTTAAATGGGAAATTATCTGAAAATATTATCAGAATAAAAATAAAGAGAATAAAGAAGTTAAGTAAATTCTTTTTAATAAAGTAATAAATAAACAAAAAATTAAGTAAAATGAATTTAGAAAAAGACACATGGAATGTTATTGCTAATTATTTTGATTCAGTTCCAAATTATATTACAAAACATCATTTAGACTCTTATAATGATTTTGTCAATAACAAAATCTATGATATTTTTAATAACAAACAATTTAACCCTCAAGTTGTTGTTCTTTTAGACAAAGAGAACCCAGATATTACATATTTAATTAATGTATATTATGGAGGAAGAAATAAAGACCAAATCGAAATCAGTCGTCCTGTCATATATAATGCACTTAAAGAAGAAGTAAAACCAATGTATCCAAACGAAGCTAGATTGAAGAATTTAACATACGCTTTTAATGTTTTCTGTGATATCGAGGTTGAATATGTTATCAAAGAAAAAGATGATATTATTTTCCATGATTTTTCATCAAATAAATTCAGTAAAATTAACATTGGTAGAGTCCCTATTATGTTACATTCGAATTTATGTAGTTTATCTGGAATGAGTCGTGAATTCTTAAAAAAAGTTGGTGAATGTCCATATGACCATGGTGGTTACTTTATTATTGATGGTCGTGAAAAAGTTTGCGTATCTCGTGAAAGAAAATCAGAAAATATTCTTTATATTAACAAATCAGGTAATCCAGATTTCACTTACTCAGCTGAAGTTAAATCAGTTCCAGCTGAATTTAGATATGCTAGAAACACTTATTTACATGTTATTTTACAAAATGGGGAAATCGTTGTAGAAAATCCATATTTTAAATCAGGAAAATCAGAAACTGGTAGTAAATATATTCCACTATTCGTTCTTTTTAGAGTTCTAGGCGTAGAAACAGATAAAGAAATCCTTGAAATGATTTTTCATAATCTAGATAAAAAAAATGAATTTGCTATTCAGGGATTACGGCTTTTAACACCCAGTATTAATTCAGAAGATAACAGAATTATATATGACCAAATGACCGCTCTTAAATATTTAGAAAAGTTCATTAAAAATATGGAACAAGGTGAAGGAGGTGATATTCAACGTAATCGGGTTGAAAGATTTGCCATGTTGTATAAAAATATTTATGACAACTTGTTTCCTCATGTTGGTAATGATTTCAGAGAAAAAGCTCTATATCTAGGCTATTGTGTTAACCAACTTTTACAAGTTATGTTAGGTATTAAAGAAGAAACAGATAGAGATTCATTCGAATATAAAAGAATTGATTTATCAGGGTTTATGATTGCTAATCTCTTTCGTGATGGTTTTAGTCAATTATTATATGACGCTCGTAATAAGATTTCTTCGGCATTTGAATTCGGATATATCGATTATAAAGGCAAATCAATTGTGAATATTATTAGTGAAGGTTCAGTTAAAACTATATTCAGTCCAACATCAACCGAAGAAATCGTTCTCAAAGGATTTCGCACAGGCACATTAACTAATCCAGGTGGTTCTAGTTCCAAGAAAGGTGTTATTCAACAAATTGACCGTCGTGGGTTTTATAGTTATTTGGGTCAAATTCGTCGTATAGTGACCCCAAATGATACTGGAACTAGAGTCGCAATTGAACAACGTCAATTGCATGCATCTCAATATGGATATTTTTGTCCAATGACTATCATGGATGGAACAAACGTCGGTGTAAAAAAACATCTTACTTGTTTAGCACAAATAACTGCAGGTTGTCCTACAGAACCATTATTAAAAGCGGTTAAAGACATAGGACTTATCCCTTTGACCGATTTACATCCTAGAATGTTTTATAATCAAACTAAAGTATTTTTAAACGGTAAATGGATAGGTGTTCATGAAGAACCAGCTAGTCTAATTGAATGGATTAGATTACTCAGACGGAATGGTTTAATAAACATTTTTACTTCTATTTCATGGAAAGTTAAAGATAATATGATTAATATTTTATCAGATGGTGGAAGATGCACTAGACCATTATACATTGTAACTGATAACAAAATCATGATTACAGAGAAAATGATTCTAGAACTCAAGGAAAAGAAAATCAAATGGATGGATTTGGTTGTCGGAACCAAAGAGAAAAAAGTTAAGGGGTCTACAATACCTTATGTTCATAATAATTATTACCATCCACATACTATTGGTTATAGTAAAACCGATACTATTGAGGATTTAAAGAAACATTCGGGGGTTATTGAATTCCTCGATAATAATGATATGAATAATGTCTTAATTTCGTCAACTATTCGTCTTGACAGTCAATTTGTTGATTATACACATGTTGAATTACATGAATCAATGATGCTCAGTTTAGAAGCTCAAGGTATTCCCTTTGTTGACCATAATCAATTTCCACGTAATGTTTATGGTATTGGGCAATCTAAACAAGCCGCATCTGTATATGCTACTAATTTTATGCATCGTATCGACCAAACTAGTTTACTTTTATCCCATCCACAAAAACCATTAAATAATACTAGATTAGGTAAACAAATTTTCAATGATAGATTAGGTCATGGTCAAAATATTATTGTTGCAGTTGCCGCTTATAATGGTTATAATCAAGAAGATTCAGTTATATGTTGTCAAGATTCAATTGATTTAGGTATGTTAAAGATTGATTATTTCAAAGGTTATGAACAAACTGAAAAACAAGACCCCAAAACAGGAACATTCGAATACTTTTATAACCCAGAAGTTAATGCAATGAGTGATGATGGTTTAGATATTGCCAAAAATGACGGTAAAGATTATTCTAAACTCGATAATTTTGGTTTCATTCGTGAAGGCACATTGAGTAAAGGCGATGAAATAGTTGTTGGTAAATATGTTAAATTAACAAGAGCGGATGAACCTCCTAGAGATATTTCAGTTGAAATAAAAGGTAAAGGTGAAATGGTTTCGAAAGTATTTACCTGTTATACTGATGATACTAAAAATAAATTAGTAAAAGTTAGAACTGTTAAAGAAAGAGTTCCAATAATTGGTGACAAGATAGGTTCTAGATTTGGACAAAAGGGTGTTCTAGGTATCACTTTAAGACGAGAAGATATGCCTCATACAAAATCAGGTATTCGTCCAGATATTATTATCAATCCTGGTGCTTTTCCAAAACGTCAAACCAACGGACATTTAATCGAAACCTTTTATTCTAAATTGGCTTCACTTTTAGGTTTAGTCGGGGATGGAACGGCTTTTATACCTAAAAACATGCAAGATATCATTCATAAATTAGAAGAACAAGGATTTGAAGGAACTGGAAATGAAATATTATATAGTGGTATTGATGGACAACAAATGAGTTCAGAAATTTATATTGGCCCTTGCTTTTATCAACGTTTTAAACAAATGGTTGATGATAAGATACATAGTAGAAACAGTGGTGCTAGAAATGAAGAAGATATGTCAATTATGGGTGGTGGTTATACTGCTCGTGAACGTCAACCAGTAGCTGGACGTGCTAATCATGGTGGTGGAAGAATTGGTGAAATGGAACGTGATGCTATTGTTGCTCATGGTATTTCAGCCTTCTTAAAAGAATCGATGATGGAACGCTCCGATAAATATTATACCCACTTTTGTCAAACTAGTGGTAGAATTGCAGTTGTTAATGAATCTGAGAATTTATTTATGTCACCAGATGTTGATGGTCCTATGAATTATGACGTTATTGAAACCCTTGATTTAGAAGGTGGTAATGAAAATACAGCTAAGGAATTACAACAAATTCTAGGACCAAACACATTTAAACAAAGAGAAACTGAATTCTTTAGAGCTTACATGCCATATTGTGCCAAACTTTTAATTCAAGAATGTGAAGCTATTGGATTATCTATCAGATTACGTTCTGATGCTTCTAAACCTAGATTAGAAGAAAATCGTCAATTATCAGAAGAAATTGAAGAAATGGCAGATACTAGAATAACTAATAAACGAGAACAATTAGATGAAGAATACAAAGAATTGGAATCACTTAAGGATTTTCTTAGAGATAGATACACAAAAGACAATGAGGAAGATAATGAAGATGAAAACGCTGATGAAAAGAGTGAAGATAATGATGAAGAAAAGAGCGAACAAAATGAAGAACCTGTGAAAGAAGATGAAGCTGAAAATATGTCAGGAAGTGAAGATGAAGAGAAAAATGATGTAATAGTTAATCCATATCCACCAGAACCAATAATTCAAAAAGGAGGGGCTGACAGAAATGAAACATTAAATTATTATCGTGAAGAAGCTAGTCATCATGATAAATTACCATCAATTTATGATTCCATGAATACATCTTTATTTGAAACAGGCGAAATTACTGATAATCAACTAGGTGGAGGCTCTCTGGGGACACTCCCTAATGGAACATTTGATTCATCTAGTTCACCAATTTTAAATATGTCGGCAACACAAGATATGGGTAATAGATTAGCAGGTGGTTCATTAGATAATTTTAAGATTGACCCAATTGCTAAAGCCTATGCAGGATTTGATAGACCATTCTCACCAGATTTAGCTCCTTCACTATCAACACCATCACCACAACCTTCATCACCACCAAGTGATGTTAAAATAATAAATTTAGACCCTAATTATAGAATGGTTGATGAATCATCAGCTCCTATGTCAGGAGGAGGTTTAAGTAATATGGGTCCATCATCACCACAACTGCAACAATCTCCACAACTACAACCATCCCCACAACCTCAAACATTACAACAACCCCAATCATCACAGTTCTACTTAAACAAACCTCCTGTTGAAAAGACGTTTGATAATGAAATATTTATACAATAAAATATAAATAATAATAAAATATAGAAGTTAAAAAATTGAACTTAAAAAATTTCTGTATTAATAGAAAATTAATAGAAACTATAAACAAATATGAATTTTGATATTTTAGTTAAATCTCGTCAAAATATTCTTAAAATGATGACACATCGTAAAATTGATGTATCAGCATATGAAAAATTTACACAAGAAGAATTAAAACGAATGTTGCAACAATCTCTTTTAGATAAATCTTTTGTTAATCCTGAACCAGGACCAATGGATATGATTCTTAAAAATCCGAATGGAACTAGCACATATGTAAAATATCGATTAGACAAGATTAAAACAGCAAGAGCTATCGAATCATTCATTGACCAAATATATAAATCCCAATTAAACCCCACTGATAAGTTGATTTTAATTGCCCATGAAAAAATTAATATTCCTGGGTCGTCTTTTGAAACGATGCTTAATAATTTTTATAATCAAAAAGGTTATTATGTCCAAATTATTAGTATTCCTCAATTATTAATTAATATTATTGACCATCGTGATGTTCCTAAACACGAAGTAATGGATGAAAAAGAAAAAGAAGAGTTATTGGAAAAATATGGTATCAAGGATTCTAATATTCCTATCATTCTACGAGATGATGCGATGGCTCGGTATCTAGGTTTAACTCCAGGTGAGGTTGTTCGTATTCTAAGACCAAGTCCAACGAGTGGCACATACGTTTCTTATCGGATTTGTGTTTAAAATGTAATTCTAAAGCATAAATCTCCGATACTATTTCTTCCAAACTTTGTTCTGATAAAGGAATTTTGATATTAAATTCAATATTATAATATTCTAATTGTTCAGACATTTTTAATTGATTTTTTTTACGATATGAATACATGTCAATAACACAATTATCAGTCAATTGCCATTGTTGTTGATTCACAAATGTTATATTATGATAATTCATACGTTGACTAAATAGTTTCTGTGGATGCTTTTGATGAAGACTGATACGATATTCAATCCCATTTTCCCTTCCTCGATAACTTACAACATCATGTAATTTATTTATAAAAGCTGTGCTATGAAATAAACGGTCTCTTTGATAAAATTGTGATTGATATTGATATAAATAATATTCAGTTTGAAAATTTAATTTTTTATTTTTATTTAAATATTCAATAAAAGAAGGTAAATATTGCAATTGTTCAAAAATATTAGAAATCTTATATTGACCCATCTCTATTTTTAAGTAATATTCAGGATTATTACGAAATTGTTCATAATTTCTATTAATAATTTCTGCGACAGGTTCTTTCATCCTGGAATTGATAACTTATAAAATATAACAATGGTTAATCTTTTATTCTTTTTAATAATTTTTTATTAAATCAATTATTCAATTTTTTGAAATAAATAAAAATTGAATATAACACAGTTTTAAATAATAAATAAATAGAAATAGAAACACAAACATATTGGTTTAAAATGACTTATCATGCATGGTTATTTCTTCAAGATGGTAATTCAACTGGAATTTCACTAGCTTCAATAGGTTCTAATCTTTTGGCTAATTCAGTTGAAAAAATTATTACTTATAAAAGTTTTCTTAAATTAATCCCCAATCCGGGACAAGATATTTCAGTGAAATCTAAATTAAAACTTGTTGCAGAATGGCCTATTTCTGGTGAATATTATCAATTATATGGATGGACATCCGGACAAAGTAGTAAAATTAATATGCATAATTTTGAATTAGATGATTATCCAGACCAAGATTTCTTCGGAGATTTAATCCTTTTTAAAGTTGATTTAAATGGACATGCTTGTTTAGAAATCAATGAAATAGATGTTCACTCAATTGATATTGCTAATCGTGATGCTGAGTTAGATGAAGAAGCGGATGATGACGATGGTAATGATGAAAATACAAAAGATGATAATAATGAAGATGAAGACGAAGATGAAGATTCAGATAACGAAAAATCCAAAGGGAAAGATGGTGATGATGAATCTGACGATGAAAATGATGAAGATGATGAAGATTTTGATTATGAAGATGATAAACCTGACGCAGATGATGCATTAGATGATGAAGATAATGATTATTATGATGATGATGAAGATGGTGGTGGAACTGAAAGAACCCGTAAAAAGGGACCTTCAAAGCCTACCGTCTGCAATTTTACTAGATTAGTTTGTGAAGGCATTCTTAAAGAACAAACCGATAAAAATGCACCACTGAATGACAAACAAAACAAGATTATTGGAATTTTCCATAAATTATTATTTCCAAAAAAGTCTAATCTTAATAAAAATGAAGGATTGGTTCTTCGTGAACTAGAACGTGGGATTTTTAATTGGACAATTAAAGAAGCTGATAAAAATGGTTTCATGTGTCTTTGGGATGACCGTCAATTTAATCGGATTTATACTAGAAAGGCTATTTCCATTTATCAAAACCTCTGTAATGAAAACACTCGATTGATTGCTTTTATCCAAGACCCTAAATCAAATGGGGACAATGCTTATCAAATCTCTTTTATGACTCCGAATGAATTATATCCTGAAAAATATACTGAGATTATGAACCAAATTAAAGAGAAAGAGAAGGTTATCTTTGAGAAACGGGCAACTGTTGGTTCTAAACACTTTAAATGTGGTCGTTGCAAAGAACGAGATGTTTCTGTTACAACAGCACAAACTCGTTCCGGTGATGAAGGTATTACTCTCTTTCTCACATGTAATAACTGTGGTAATCAATGGAAGATGTCCTAACACTTTTTAAGAAAAAGCGTTACCAAAAACAAGAAACACTTTTATGAAAAGTATTAAATATTATAAAATTAAAAAGGTTAAAGGAATACTTATTATTTTGTTTTGTATTTTTTATATTTTTTGTTTTTTTTTATTAAAACTTTTTTTCTAAAAAAGTTTATTTGAGAAATGGTGGGTTAGCAACGGTGTTTGGTTCATTAACTAATTGAGCTGGTGAAAGAAATTCTTGTGAAGTGAATTTGCTAAAGAAAGGAGCTTCATCGGCTCTGAACCCATCATAGGGACGGCTGTAGAGAACATCTCTGAAGTCAGTAGCACCACCACCACGTTTGTTCTTAAGCTTTGTCATTCTCTTTGATTTCTTGCTTTTCATCATTTTTTTTGATTTCTTTGAGCGTTTACCACCACCAGTTGTTTGATAAAGGTTGAGGCTTTCAGGCATTCCTTTAACTTGGGGGGCTACAGGCGCAGCCGCAGTTTCACCGCTGGCATTGCAAACACGCATCACGTAGTCAGAAGCAGGGGAACCACCATACATGAGTTTTTTATTATTACCACAGCTGCTACCACCTTTCATGACTTTCTTAGCACCACCATACATGAGTTTTTTATTATTACCACAGCTGCTACCACCTTTCATGACTTTCTTAGCACCACCCTTCATTGGTTTATTGCAACCACAGCTACCTCCTTTCATGATTTTTTTGGAGCCACCTTTCATTGTGCGTTTGCTAGCACCACCTTTCATTGATTTTGATTTAGACATTGATTTAACCATTTTAAAACAGTAAATTTAGAATTTATTATTATGTTAGAAATAATTTTTATTCAACGCAAATAAATTAAAAGTATAAAAAATTGAAATAAGATTTTCTTAACGAATTACAAAGAAAGAACAAATAATTCAAATTCTAGATTTAAAACATGGAATTTTGTGATAATTGTAAAAATTTATTAAAAACACAAATTGTAGCAGACCCAAAAGGTAAAACAAAGATTGAATATCATTGTCGTAACTGCACTAATGTAAAAGAAAGACAAGATAATTCGGCTGTTTATACCAACATTTATGAACGTGACATTTATACTGACCTTTATATTAATTCTCATATCCGATATGATAATACTTTACCTCGTGACCAAAGTATTGATTGTCCTAATGCTGAATGTCCATCACACAAAACAGGAAAAAATAAAGTTTCATATGTTAGATATAATCAAGATGGTCTTAAACATATCTACTTTTGTCACTTTTGTGATGAAGAATGGAAAACATCATAAATCAATTCATATACATTTGCTATTTTATTGGTTTTTAATTTTTTTTGTTGAAACTTTTTTTAGAAAAAGTTTATCGAATAAAATGTGTTAGAAATATAAAATATATAATAAAAGTAGATACCAGCTTGTAAAAAATGGATAATAATCAAATCTATATTAATACTACAAGTAATTTTAGAACACTATTATACATACCAGCAATTTTATTATTATTGGTTATTGTTGGATATTTTGTATATGGTTTATATTATTTAAGTGAAAACCGAAAAATATCAAATGTAACTAAGACTTTAGTTGATGAAGATACTAGAGAATTAGAAACTTATGGAGTATTAGAATGCACCGATAAATTCAAAGACAATTATTTAAGTGATTTTTATATTGCTAGTTCTGCAATGAGCTTTCTAGTAGGTAAACAAAAATTTGATTATTGTAATATTGATATGATTAAAAATTGTTTGTTGATGGGGGCTAGATATTTAGAATTAGAAATTATAGGTGACTCTTTGGGTATTAATCCAACACCAGTTGTTACAACCGGTATAAATGAAGGACAATGGCAAACCTCACTAAATAGTTTAAATTTTGAAACAGTTTGTATGACAATTCTTAATTATGCTTTTAATAAAGAAGTTAAAACACATAACTTACCGCTCTTTATTTATCTTAAATTGAGAGTTGATAATAATCCAAAAATATTACAGAACATGTCATTGATTATAAAAAAATATTTTCCTCTCAAATCTGAAAAAGAATTAGATTTTGGGAACAGATTCCCTAGTAATCTTGACCCAGCTGAAGCAAAAATGTGTAATCTATTTAATCAAGTTATTATATGGTCTGACCCAACACAAATCAAAAATTATAATTTTACTACCTCTCAATTACAACAAATAGATGAATATAATAAAACTGTTAATCAATTTACACCTAGAAGATTATACCATAAGGATGTTGGTAACTTCAATACTTCATCTAAAACTGCAAAAACCCCACAAACACCTGAAGATATCAGACAGAATTTAGATGAATTAACAAAAAGCAATCAAACTAGTTTAACGATTGTTTATCCAAATAATGAAAATGAATCGGAATCTATTAATTATGACCCAGAAGAAGGTTGGTCATACGGATGTCAATTTGTAGCAATTAATTATCAAACAAAAGATTCCCATAGAAAAGCATATTTTGAACAATTTGTTACTGATAGTATTGTTCCAAAACCTTTAATTTTACAAAGACCAAAAGTTAAAGAAAGTCTTCAATCAATTGATAGTATGTTACCTGATACAATTGAAAAAAAAGATAATAAAAGACGACATCTTGCGAGATTTTATGATGAACAACCTATATTTTTACGTCCTTATAATAATCCATCCAAAATTTTAGCAATTGAAAATAATACTATCGTTTTAAAAGAGAAAACAGATGGAGATGTCCGATTAGAAGATACTTTCTTATTCCAACCAACATTAATAAATGACAATGACCCACTAAGAATTTCTCTAGAATCATCCAAATTTCAAAATTATTATTTAGCATATGATAATGATTCTTTTACTTTATATGATTATAGAGTTCAAGAAAATGCAACTGATGCTGATGAATTTCGTAAAAATGCTACATTCATACCATTAAAACCATTGGTTGAAAGTAAAAATACAAGTGATTCACCACCAGATAATACTGAAGATTTAATTAGTTTTACAGTTCAGGCTAAAGATAAACAATTCATGATTTATCATTCACCGAGTGATTCAATTATGGCAAAAACAAATGATGATAATTATAAAACATTTGCTCAGGCGACTTTCTATATTAATAAATTACCTGTTCGTAAATTAAATAATATTAGACAAACTGATGGTCAATATGTTCGTTCAGATAGAGGATTATTAATTAAAGATTCCAGACAATTATTGGACTCTTGTATTTTTGATTTTATACCAGAAATCAAATTGCCGGTGAAATTAAAAGAACCACTAGTTGATAATTTTATACATATCAAAGACAATAACAATAATTATTGGGTTGTTGATAATTATGTATTAAAATGTAACACAAAAACACCAAGCTTCAAAACTAGATTTGTGCTTAAGAAAAACAAAGAATTTACACAAATTCTTTATGGGGGAGATTCCAAAAATATGCCAATTACATTATCTGGAGATGGGATTTTACGGATTGCATATGAAAATGAAATTAATGATAAAAGTACTAACTTCATAATTGCAGCAAGTTTTACCAAACTATAAGCTCATTAATAATTTAATTTTTCTTTTTATTATTTTGTTATTTTTATTTTGTTATTTTCATTATGTTATTTCATTATGATAAAAAAAAATAAGATAGTAAAATAAGATAGAAAGTAAAATAAAAATGAGTTCAAACTCTAGTCGTCTTAATATTGAATCAATTGGTGAAAAAGCCAATTATAATAATGTTTTGATGTTAATTCTGATTGTAATATTAATTTTCTTTGCTATAACTGTATTTTTCTCAGAAAGAGTTCGTGTTGCTAGAACAATTAGTAATATAGATATATACACAAAATATCAAAATATACAATCCATGACACCAGCTGTATTAAAAAACTATAGATTATGTGACTTTTATGTTTCTAGTAGTTACAATAGTGCCTCATCCGGATATCAAATGTTTGATTATGTTTCAGCGGATGTTGTTAAAAAAATATTACAAACAGGTGCTAGATATCTAGAATTCCAAGTTTATGGTGATAGATTTGGTGAACAAGCTGAACCAATTGTATCCATGGGTTTTAAAACAGGAGAATGGAAATTATCATTAAATACCGTATATTTTGAAGATATTATTAAAACTATCCGTGAAAATGCTTTTAGAGTATATGATGGCACAGATGGTTCACCTAATAATAAGGACCCATTATTTATTAGTTTAAATCTCAATACTAACTATAATTATTTTGTTAATAATAAAATTCAGAAAATATTTTCCAAATATTTAATTAATTATTTATTAGATGCAACATATAATTACCAGGCAAAAAATATAGCAATAGTGCCTTTAAAAGACCTAATGGGGAAAGTTGTTATTTTCTGTAGTGATGGTTTTCAAGGCTCAAATCTAGAAGAAATAGTTAATTATTCATGGAAATTTCCTTTTATGAGAAAGATTCTAAATGATGATGTTGAAAAAGAAATTTTAGAACAACCGACTAATAGTTACATGGCTGCCACATCACCAACACAAAGTTCTTCTAAAACTTTTGAAGATAATGTTAAAGCGGCAAAATCAAATATTGAAACAAGTGAAACCAAAAAATTTAATCTCACTGGATTAACTATTGTTTCACCACATAAAGAAGGTGACTTTATAACTAAAAATTTTGACCCTAATAACGCATGGAGTCTAGGTTGTCAATTTGTTGGGATGAATTTTCAAAAAATGGACAAAAACATGGATATTTATATCAATAAATTCAAAAAATATGGATTTGTTCTTAAACCCAAAAAATTAAGACCATAAACACCAAAACTAAAATAGGCTTTGTTAAAAGCATTGGCAAAACACTCCAAACTGTTTTAACTTTTTTCTCATTTATTTTTATTTGATTATATTGATTATAAAATAATTAAATATGTATATATTTTAAGATGATAATTCTAGGATGAAGACTAATTATAAAAGTAAAAAACGACAATCTAGAACTAGAATAAACAATTCTAAAAAATTACAAAAATCAAAATTATATAAAAAAAACACAACACAAATAATGAAACATGGTAATAATTTAAATAAAAAAACTATAAAAAAGAAAATTAAACAAGTAAAACAAATTGGTGGAACTTTTAGAACTTTACCAAATGGAGATATTTTATCCAGACAGTTTTTATCTTTTACAAATGGACAATATGTTTATGAAGTTACACCATATCCATTAAATGCTATGGTTTTACAAGATTTATGTAATAGAAGATGTATAGATATTACTGGTGGTAAAGTAAGTTTTACAGAAAATACACCATGTTTAGTGGTAAAAAAACGGATAGTTACACCTTCATCAGGGACAAAAGTATTAGCTAAAGAGAATAAATTTGTTACTGTTTATGAAGGACCTGATGTTACCAAAGCTTCAATAACTGGAACTAAATTATCAATACCAGTGAAAGATGTTATGGATGATTCAAAAACTGAATTACAAATTACAAGTGATATATCATATGCTTTACAATTATTAAAATCAATTAATAATCCTGGAGAACAAAGTAGTAATGATTTACAACATGAAAGATTTAATATTGAATTTGATTTTGTAGATGATGATGGAAATGATATTAAAATTTTAGGCTATCCTGACCCTAAACATATGACACCTCTTTTAAATAATCAACAGTTCATGAAAAGCTATATAGAATTAGCAGATTTTCAAAAAAAAGGATACCTAGAATGGTTAATTGATTTATTTAATTATGGTGAAAGAAAAGAAACAAAAAGCAATGGGGCTCCTCCGTTATCCCCATTAAAAACAGCGAATGGTATAATTAATAGTCCAAATGAAAGTTATAAATTAGTCATGTCTGGTTTAATTAAAGCATCACAATATTTAACAGATTTTGCAGATGAAAAAGAACAAGAAAAGATTATACAAGGATATTTGGAAGAATTAAAAGGTATTATGTTAGATGACAAAATATTTAATAGACCTAATTGTCGAATCAAATATCAGTTTTTATTGTTTAAAAAAGGAGCAGATGGACAATATGATTTTTTATTAAAAAATGTTAGAGAATTAACACCAAATCATAGACCAATACTTAAAAAAGTATTAGACTTAATCCAAACTGAAATACCTAGAAAGTTTGGACTTTTATTATCTGGAGAAACAAGATATGAAAATTTTTATTCATATACTGAACTTGGTAAATTATTTTCTATTGTAACTGAATTCTTGCATCCAACAACTAGATTAGAAACGTTTGGCTATTTATATAAACAAAGAATTACATTAGAGGAATTAATTTATTCATCTGGATTAAATGTTAAAGATAAATCATCAGCTTCATTACCCGATGTTCCATTTTGGTCAATGAACAAAATAGAATATCCAACTAAAACTTTTAACCTTACTAGGCAATTATTCACTTATGGGGATGGAGATGAAGAATTAGAAGGACTAAATAATAGTTGTGAAAATAATCGGTCTTTACAGAAAGGTGGGGCTATAATTAATAAAAATATAGATTTAAGTGGTGCGACAATTATAATGTGTAATTTATTGTCATCATTTAGTGTTAAAATAATATATCGTGCAAAAGATGGAACATTTTGGACTTTAGTATTAGCTGCTAATATACAATATATCTATTATGACTCTAATGTAAAGGAATCTTTTTATAGAATAAAAGAATTTGTGCATAGTTCAAACCTGGAAGATATGTTTTTATATGTAAGTAAAGTTGGCTTAAATATTTGTGAAGTAACAGAACATTCCCCAATTATAACAAATTTTTTTAAAACATATACCACAAATTTTATTCTAAACTTTCCAGTTATTAGACATAAAAAAGTTTATGATTATATTTATCAAGAAGAAAGACCTAGACCAATCCAAGATTTTTTTGATAAAGCGATGGACTTATTAAAAGAAGATAAAAAACCCCACACTCGTAATTTTAAGGATGACCAAAATAATGAATTTACAATTTTAACAAATAATGAACATGGTCAAGATGATACTTATCATGCTTTTAAAATAGGTGATTTTATAATATTAGAAATTCATCATACTACCGAAAAAACTTCGACGTTATGGATTTTTGATAATTCATCACCACAAACATCCAAACGATTAAAAAATATTTTTAATCTTAATAATCCTGAAATATTACAATTACTTTTAATAGTATTAAAAGAATTAGGAAGATTTTCTGCTAAAACACATTCTTTATATGTAAATACAATATCACTAGCTCATACAAATCAACTACATCTTAAAATTGTTCCATATGATAACAATGATTTATATAAATCATTATTGTGTAAAAATGAAATAAGTCAGACTGTAGAATTGCGCTCATTATCAATTAATAATGTAATTAGTAACATGTCATTAAACCAGGATTATTATAAAGGATTTTTTAATAATGGATTAGTATTATATGCTTCATATCTATTACAATTTATACCACCTTTACTGCCATCATAATTTTCAAATAAATAATATATATTTTTTTATATTTTTTTCATATATTTTATCATATAATAGTAATATTATTACTATTAATGTCTTTATTAGAAACATCTGAACTTTTACATAAAATAGAATTAGATTCTATCAAAACTAAAATATCATTTAAACATTTGATAAATTTTTTATATTATACCGGAAATAATAAATATTTTGACAATGATTTTAAAAAAAAATATGATAAATTATGCGTTGCTATTTTGGAACCATCTGTATCAGATTTGAAAAGTAAAAAAAAAATGTTAACTCTCGATAATTTGACATTATTTCAAGGACATAGTTTATCTTTTATTGATATGCTTAAATATGTTAAAATAGATTTGGAAAAAACATATATTATTGTTACTGATTCAATAAATTTTTCAATTGGAATGCAAATTATATTTAAAAATATTTTTAATACTCATTCAACTCATTCAATTGATAATAATCTTAATAATTTACAAAGTATAATTTATAATTATGAAAAGACCTTAAACAATGATTCTGATAATAAAAATATAAATTTTATAAATAATTATAATGAACTTGAAAAAATTATAAATATAAATCATAACGAAAATCTTCATAAAAAGGTCGATAATGTAATTATTCGATTTCAACCTTATCTAGTAACGACATATTTAAAATATAATATATTAACCCAACTCCCTAAATATATATCATCATTAACAATATCTTTAACTAGATTAAATAAAAATGGAGATTTATATATTTTTTTTAGTTTTGGATTATTAAATAAAGTTTTTGAAAAAATTATTGATTTATTAACCAATTCATTTAAAAATATTGAAATATACAATAATGGTATATATTGTTTATTAAAATGTATTAATTTTAATGACAATATTGACACCATTGTTATTAATAAATTAAAAAGAATTTCAGTAATGTCTGTTAAATATAGTTATAATCTTTGTGATGTTTTAAATTATTTTTACCATATTGAAAAGAAAAATCCAAATAATAACTTATTACATCATCTGGACAATGCTATACTTAATAAAAATTATAAATCAAATCAAACTAATATGAAAATTATTGAAGATATAGATTTACCCTTTACTAATTCTATTAAGACTCAAGACATAATTTATCAAATAAAAAAAATGTATGACAATTATCAAGATGAATTATATAAAAACATATTGACTTATAGCACTTTTGAAAACAATAAGTTTACAATTGACAATGATTTTATTACTAGAATAAATTATAATAAACTATTAAATTTTATTAATTATTATGATGCACAGAAACTTCCATACAATAAAGCCTATTTAACATATGTTAATAAATTTAATAAGAACTTATTAAATCAACTTTTTACATATAACTATTCAATCAACCAAAAAATCATTAAATATAATCATCAAAAACCATCTATTGAGAAAAAAGATAGTTATTATTATGATGAATTTAATAATCAATATGATTTATGGACATTATCTTATAAAATAAAACTCAATTTATTAGAAAAACTGAAAACAGATGATACACCTAAAATAATTAAACAAGTGTCTGAAGGGTTCGCTAGAGGAGTTTCATCATATATCATGCAACGTTACAATTTAGAACACAAAGTAAGTAATGCCTTTTGTAAATTATGGGAAATATATAACACAGTAAAAGGAGTATTACCAATGAAAGCTAATCCTAAGGTATTTTTCATGGCTGAAGCACCAGGTCAATGGATTTATTGCACAAATCTTTATTATTTTAACAATTATCGTCAAAAAGTTAGAAATAGTTATAAATCTAAAAAAATAGGAAAATCAATAAGAAAATCAATAAGAAGAAAGTCGATAAGAAAAACATTAAAATCAGTCAAAGAAAACAAAACAGTTAGTCAATTGGGTTTAGAATGGCGCGCTAATAGTCTAAATCCAAATAATCATATCAATATTCAGAAATATGGTAAGGATATTTTTAATGACCAATATGGATTCATGAAAAAATATCCAAAACAATGGGTTTTTGGAGCTGATGATACGGGTGATTTTACTATTTCAGAGAATCAAAGATGGTATCGTCAATATGTTACAGAATTTGGAAATGGTAAATTAGATTTAATAACCGGAGATGCAGGGATTTTCAGTGATAATCCAATGATTTTTCAAAAATTAGAATTGGCGCAAGTTTGTATGGTTGCTGGTTTATTATCAGAAGGTGGTAATTGTGTTATTAAACATTTTCTACCTTATGTTAGACGAGTTCCATCAACTTATTATGCAACTGGTTTTTTTATGAATTATATGTATCTTTATTATTTAATGTTTGATGAATTACATCTGATTAAACCATTAACTAGCAATCCCGATAGTGGTGAATTTTATGTTGTTTGTAAAGGATTTAAAGGCATTACAGATGAATTCTATACATCATTAATTAATTTATTGGATAATTTCGAAGTAAATATGTGTTTCTTTAAAAAAGATGATATTGATGAGACTTTTGTTCGTCAAATTGTTGAATTTGCTGAAAAAATCATCAAAATGAATGTGGACCATAATGAAATAACTAATCTTTTAATGACATGTATGATTGAAAATGACGAAATTATAGAAAAAAATACTAATTGTAGTAAATTTTTAAACAAAACATATATTGAAAAATTATTTTCTATCAAATATAAAGAATGGGTTGAAGTGAATAATTTTCATTAAATCATCAGTCTTTATTATCATTGTTTCCAGATGTAGATGTAAAATTATTAAAGAAAATGCTCATCTAAATGGAAATTATCAATATCACCATCAAATATATCAATATCATCATTATCTAGATTAATATTTTCCAATGAATCTAGTTCTAACCCGTTTTCATTAATTGGTTTGACTTTATAAAAATCTGGATTAGTTATTTGAGAAACTTGTGAATAAGATGACCCCTTTAAAAGTCCGTTTATTATCCTCTTCTTTTGCGGTGCATTAAAGTTAATATGCTGTTTATGATGTTTAAAAACTTGGTCATTAGTTATTGATACTATCTTTTTTAGATTATCGAGCATGCTTGTTTTATCCCAATTACCATTGATTGACTTTTCGAAATGTTCTCTAAGAGACATATCACTTAATAAAAAAGGTAATATTACATCATCCATTTTTATATCTTCCCCTTTTACTTCTTTATATTGTTCGACTGCACTCTTTTTCAAATAATATATTAAAGAATTGACACAACCATTTACTCCATCGTTTTTATAACTTTCTAATAATGTCTTTGTCTGCTCATTTGTCAATCCATATCTGTCTTTATAATTATCAATAAAAGTATTGATGTCAATTACATTTCCGAAATTTACATTCAAAAATTGGACTTTTGATATTTTGATATTATTTATATTATTTACATTATTTATGGTTGTATTGATGATATTTGGATTGGTAGTTTTATGTAAATACATTTCCAAACTCTTTTTCTCTAGTTCCTTTATTTTTATACGTTTTTCCAATTCTTTTTTTGTTAATTTGTTTTTTAATTCCTGGATTTCTAGTTGATGTTGAAAATCTTGTTTGATTAATTCCATTTCAATTTCATGTAATTTGGTATTACATGAATTAGCATGACGCATTAAATTACGTTTGTATTCAAATTCTCTATTACATTGACTACATACATAAAAATGATGGTCATTATCATTTCTAAAACCATCATTTTTAGACAAGTCATTTATATGATAGTTATTGTTTATATTTTCTGATAAATCATTACTCATTTCATCAATATATTTATTTGCATATTTTGTTGCAAGATTTATATGTTTTTTTGTATTATAATGTATTTTTAAATTATTATTTGTTGAAGTGTGAAAGTTACAAAGTTTACAAACATGCATTTTTTACAAAATTCGGATTTTATATTATATTTTCTATTTTTATTATGTTTTATTTACACAATCTATAATTTTTATTAAGTTTATATATTTTATTATAATATTAATGCGAATATTACTTCAGATAAAGGTGTTTATATACATTAATATGTTTCATTAAAATCTGAATATTATATTTAATGAGAATATTACATCTTATAAAGACATTTATACACGTTAATAAATTTGATTAAAGTTTAAATATAATGTTTAATGAGAATATTACATCTTATAAAGGCATTCATACATGTTAATAAATTTGATTATAATGCTTAATGAGAATATTACTTTTGTTAAAGACGTTTATATATAGTATTGTGCGATTACTGAGAATATTACTTCATGTAATGGACTTTATATACAAAATACAATATATATTGTTTGCATTTTGACCATTGAGAAAATCACTTTTTTTATTGGAGTTTATGATAGTAACTGAGCATATGACTAGATATAACCGATGTTAGGTCTCTACTGAGAAAATCACTTCATCTACTGGACTTTATATACAAGCTAAATGAGTATAAGGTTTACTGGACTTTATATACATTCAACTGAGGTTTATATACCCACTGTGTTTTCTACAGACCCTCATTTTTAGGCTGTTTTTAATTTTCCAAAAAAATATTAAGCATATAGTTCTCTAATAGTTCTTATCAAGCTCCTGAAATATTTTTTTATAGGGAACAATACTTTTTCTCTAAACATATGCTTAATTTTCTGCTCTTTAAATGAGCTAAGGGAGTCCTTTTTTCTTACGCCATTTTTAAGCAAATTAAAAATAAGATAGTATGCTTGCATTTTTTCGATGTATGTAATGCAGAGTTTAGGAGTTAGATAAGATTATTTAGGTATTCATATGCTTAATTTTTTTCCATTTTTAGCGTACAGACTCAAAATACCCCTCAGTCAGGATTTTTACCAGATTTTTTTAAAAAATATTTTTTTTTTGATGCGAATTTGGCCATACAAAAAAAATCGTGTAAAAAAAATCCACAAAAAAACGTGTTTTGCCAAATTTATTTTTGGGAAATGTATTTTGCGCGCAAACTTTTTTTTGACCTTTTTTTGACCATTTTTGAACTTTTTGAAATCGTTAAAATTTGAACTTTTTGACATGATTTTTTTTTGGATTTTTTGATTTTTTTTTGATTTTTTTTGATTTTTTTATTGTTTTTTATTATTATATATAAACATCGGTTAATGATATCACATTCATCAGTTGATATATAAACCTCAGTGAATTAAGTGGGTTTTCTCAGTATCAATTATTTTTAGTGATTTTCTCAGTTGAGTGGTTATAATTCTCGGTTAGCGTTATTTTTTTATTAAAAAAGTAAAAAAAAAGTGACATGTCGAAAAATTCATTTTTGGGAAAACAAACTTTTCACACAGGTTTTTTGCTTAGTTTGTTGCCGTGTATTTTTAGAGACAATTTCTCGATACCATCGTAGAAAACTCCGCGTTGAGTTTGTGTTATTTTTAACGTTTTTTTGATTATATTTTTTTATAGCGTAGCATGTATTGTTTTACATTAGTATATAACATATTATAGTATTGTCTCTAAAATAATACGGCATTAAAGTGTATAAAACTGCCGTATTATTTTAGAGATAATAAGATAATATGTTGTGTATCAAAAAAAATCCTGCATTTTTGACATTGTTTTTATGGTTTTTTTAGATAAAAAATATTTTTTCAGCTCGCAAACTCACTTTCCAAACTCAATTGAGCACGAGTTTAAAAACTTATATAAAAATAAATAAAGATTATAAATAAAGGTTAAAGATTAAATATTAAAAGCTAAAATGCATTTCTGTGAAATTTGCAATTATATAACAACCTCATTACATGATTATAAACGTCATTTAGCTACAGTAAAACATAAAAATATTAATATTGAAACTATATCTAATAAAATATATACAAATGAAATAAATTTAATATGTTCCACATGTAACAAAAAATATATTAAACAACGTAATTTAGAAAAACATGAAATTAAATGTCATCTTAAAAAATCTAATGATATTGCTTTGATAAAAAATAAATTAAAAAATTTACAACTACAACACAACACTTTAAAATTAAAAATTATAAATAACATGCAAAATGCAAATACAATCAATAACATTAATAACATTAATAATAACATTAATAATATTAATAATATTAATATTGATAGCATTTCAAAAATAGAAAATCTAAATATAAACTTTGGTGATGTTATTGATATTAATACTTTTATTGAAAATTATAAAAATGAATATGGTTTAACAAATAAACAAACCGAAACATTATTAGAAAACTATAGAAATGGTGGCATTAACTCATGTATTAGTTCTTTAGTTTATTATCTTAAAGAAAGTGCAATTCAACAATATAAAGAAATTAAAGGAAAAGATATACCGATGTCTGATATTATTTTACCTTTTATTTTAAGTGATAAATGTATTAGAGACCATTTTGAAAAAACTGATAGTGGTAAATGGGATAAAACAATTGTCGTTGATAATATAAAAAAAATTGTAGGAATAACTGATGACCATGTTTATAAACACCATAATACTCATTTACAATTGAATGACCAACATAAAAAGAAACTAATCAATGGTGTGTTAAAATCATCAGATTATTCAAAACTTAATTTATTATCAAAACCAAATTTATATAAAATTAATGGGGAAAATATAAAATTTGTTTTAGATAATGAAGAGTTGTCATTATTATAAAACGCTTTTTAGAAAAAAGCGTTACCAAAAAATATGTATTAATAATAAAAATGAAAAAGCAAACAAAAAAAAAATATAAGTTAAAAGATAAAAAAACTTTTAAAAAAATAAGAGGAGGAGGAGGAAAAAAAACAGTCACCACCACACATACTAATAACAATAATAATAGACATAATAATGGCAATAATAATGGTAATAATAATTCAAAATTTAGTGGTAAAAAATTTATAGAAACTTTATTAAGTGTAAAAGATTTAATTCATGCTTTATTACAAACTATTCCTCCTCCTTCATCTGAAAACATTGATGAAATTGATTCTTATTCATCCATTTTTTCAACAAGAATACAAGAGAGATTTAATTTAACTCTACATTTGAAAAGTAAAAGCGATTCAACTTATCCTTCTGTATCAGAACATTATACTAATTTAGAATTAATACTTGCAATTTTTAATGATAAATATAAAGTTAAAAAAGAGGGCTATGCTGAACTTGAAGAGTATGAAAAAAAATATCGAAAACCAGCTGGTTGTTTAGATTTCAGTATAGATTGGTTCAGAAAATTTTTAATAGGTGATGAAATAAGTCAATTTAGAAGAATAATAGATGGACAAGATGAACATGAACAACAAATAATACTTCGTGAAAACGAAACATTATTAGCTAGAATAATTAGTAATATAGTTGAAACAATGTGCAATCAAAAATATAAACATAAAAAAAAATATTTTGAGGAAATGAATAAACAAAGATTACTATTTAATACATTGGCCAATTTTACCGTTGAGCAAGCTATACGACAACAAATTATAGATCATGAGTTTGTATATAGAGTTATTAATGATACATATATGGGATTTCAAGCATATAGCAATGAAAATACTGAAGTATTAGATTGTGATGGTGAATATGATAAATTACCTGATATTTTATATAGTGATTTTCAACCAATAACTACTTTGCCAGTAAGATTTTTACCCAAGTATACTCAAATATATGCAAATAATAAACAAGATCTTTTAACTACTGCATTAATAGACTTACATTATTCATTTTTTGTCAATCATATTAAATTAGACACAAGTATGTATATAAAACAACCAGAGTTAGTTTAACATACAAACAATATAAATAGTTTTGATTTTCTTACTTAAAATTAATAATTGAAAATATTTACTTTTTAACTGAGAAAATGAACTAAAATAAAAATTAAAAAAATATTGATGACTAAACTTGTAACTAGAATAACCTTTTTATAAAATATTGATTGTATAAATTATAAAATGTAAATATACAATTCTAGATACATGATAGTGCTCTTTTATTTTTTATAATTAGTTTTGATAACCCTTTTAACAAAAGGGTGTTTTGTTAAAAGGGTGTTTTTTGGCATTTAATCATATTTTTTCTTAAATATGAAACAATTGATAATCTAGCATGTTCTAGTTGTATTTTAGTTTTTAAATTATTATCTGAATCATTAATAGGTATTATTTCAGTATTAGCATGCCATTGATGAACATCCATAGCCAAATAATCTCCATTACGAACATCAACCGCAATTTTATATTGTGGGAACCCTAAAAATCCACCTTTCCATTTCATTCTAGTTGTTCTAGGGTCCTCTAAAATAACTAAATTACCAAAACCATTTTCAAAATCACCAGCATCTCTATGTAAAGCTGTTTGCCAATTATAATTTATTGTCGCAGTTGAAAAAGCTGTATCTAGAATTTGATAATCGGGAGTCATCGAAGCTCTTTCTTTTTGTCTTTCATATGCTTCTGGAACTAATTTACTAAAAATTTTATCAATTGTTTTAAAAAAAGAAAAAGTTAATTGCCATTTATCAGGTTGGTCTTTTGTAAATTTAGTCATTCTACATGGAACCATTTTTTTTAATGAATGATTTAATAATGATTTACTTTTTTTTTGTTTTTGATTTTGTTTTTGAGTTTTCTTTCTAAAATAATTTCGGTCAATTTGGTCATAATATCCAATTATACTACTTCTAGATAAATTACTAATATCATCTTTTCTAATTCTTTCATCATGACCAATATATTTACCACGAAATCTACCCTTTTGAACTATTTCTTTAACATATGGAGGTAACTTTCTCATTGTTAAAAGACCTGCTGCTGCACCACGATTTGTATGTGGTTTTTTTGCTTCATCTATCAAAGCCATAAATGTCACTTTACAAATGGACTTTGGAATAATATTTTTACGGATTTTTAAAAGTAAAACCTTTTTACCAGTTTCATCTAGTCTATATACATCTGCATTTTCTTTTATTATTAAATCAAAATCTGATTCATAAAAATAAGTTCCTTCTAATTTTGCAATTTCCTCATTTGACATTTTAGGTTTGACAGTTAAAACTAAAATACCATTTGATTTATTAGTTTCTTCCATTTCAATATATTTTATTACCCTTTTTTATTTATTACCTCTTATTATTTTATTTTCTAAGAAGATTTTTTCATATTTTTTCTAAAGATTAAGTAAATAAAGTAAATATAATATTTAGCATGGATTGTTTAAATAACGTTCAAAAACCTAAATTAGATAAAGAGTTTGATAAAAAAATAATGGAACAATCATTTAATAGTGTTATGACACAAAAACAAACCCAGTCTTTTATTCTTAATCGTGGTGGTAATAAAATGTCAACACCAAAAGACTTTTGGGAAGGATTTTCAAACCCTACACCAACACCATCATCAACAAAAGCTCCAATAAGTAAAACAAATGTTAAGTTCTATAATGGAGACCAAATATTAGCTGGAGACTATTTTGACGGTTGGAATGATACTTATTTCTTTAATACTGCAACATTTAGACAAAATTTA